>Ga0247722_10000776_pt1 | contig 18505 bp, 17 predicted proteins | sample MSEWelMarce3H_FC_FD_189094 | JGI IMG/M metagenome (GOLD analysis project Ga0247722, IMG submission 189094) | Subsurface sediment microbial communities from gas well in West Virginia, United States - MSEEL Well Study Marcellus 3H_FC | ecosystem: Environmental > Terrestrial > Deep subsurface >... | reverse complement strand
GTGGTTGAAACACCAGCCCCTGTTGCTGCTGCACCCGTAACTCCTCCTCCAGCACCTGCCGCGCCAGCACCAACAGGTGCAGGAACTGTCATCACAATGCCAGCACTTGGCGAGAGTGTTTCAGAGGGAACGGTTACACGTTGGCTAAAAAATGTTGGAGACTCAGTTGCAGTTGATGAAGCGCTGCTAGAAGTTTCTACCGACAAGGTTGATACAGAAATTCCTTCACCAGTTGCTGGAACTCTCGTTGCAATCGATGTTGCAGTAGATACAACTGTTCCAGTTGGTGCACGTCTTGGATTGATTGGTTCTGCTGGTGGAGCTGTTTCTGCACCAGTGTCCGCGCCAGTGATATCCACTCCGGTGGCACAGGTTCCAGCTCAGCCAGTTGCACCAGTGGCAGTGTCTGTACCGACTCCGCCGCCTGCACCAGTTGCAGCCGCACCTGTTTCACAACCAGCTGATGCTTATGTGACTCCCCTAGTTCGCAAACTTGCTTCTGAACTCGGGGTAAATCTTGCACAAGTTAAGGGAACCGGAATCGGCGGAAGAATTCGTCGCGAAGATGTAGAAGCTTTAGCTCGACCTGCTGCACCTGCAGCGGTTGCATCAGTTGCATCAACACCATCTGCTGCTAAGCCACCAGTTGTTGCGGTTTCTCCACTACGTGGAACAACGGTGACAATGTCACGTCTTCGTAAAGTTATTGCTGCTCGCATGGTTGAATCACTTCAGGTCAGCGCGCAGCTAACAACAGTTGTAGAAGTTGATGTTACAAAGATTGCGCGTCTTCGCGATCGCGCAAAGGCAAGCTTTGAATCACGTGAAGGTGTAAAACTTTCATTCCTCCCATTCTTTGCTGTTGCAGTATGCGAGGCCCTAAAGCAACATCCAGTTCTTAACTCTTCAGTTGAAGGCGATCAAATTACTTACCATGGCGCTGAACACCTTGGTGTTGCAGTTGATACAGATCGCGGCTTGCTTGTGCCTGTCATTGCAAACGCAGGTGATCTAAACATGGGTGGTATTGCTCGCAAGATTGCTGACCTTGCTGCACGTACTCGCGATAACAAGGTAACTCCAGATGAACTTGGCGGCGGAACTTTCACGCTGACAAACACCGGCAGTCGTGGAGCATTGTTTGATACACCAATCATCAATCAACCACAGGTCGCAATCCTTGGTCTTGGCGCAGTTGTAAAGCGACCAATGGTTGTTCGCGGTGAAGATGGTGGCGAAACAATTGCTATTCGTTCCATGGTTTACCTTGGATTGTCTTACGACCACCGTGTTGTAGATGGCGCAGATGCGGCTCGATTCCTAGTTACTCTCAAAGAGCGTCTCGAAGGCGGCGCATTTGAGTCTGATTTAGGACTTTAATCTCCACATGTCTGTACACCAACGCATTGCGATAACTGGCGCCTCCGGTTTAATCGGAACAGCTCTAGTTGGACACTTAAAGGCCGAAGGTCACACTGTTCAACGTTTAGTTCGTCGCGCACCCGTCGGTGCCGATGAAGTTCAGTGGGATCCACAAACAGGCTTTGTTGATCTAGAACCTTTACGTGGTGTTGATGCAGTAATTCACTTAGCTGGTGTGGGTGTTGGAGACAAGCGTTGGAGCAAAAAGTACAAGAGCGAAATTCTTAACTCTCGTTTATTAGGCACAACCGCTATTGCTAATGCGGTCACTGAGTTAAAGCCACAAGTTTTCATTTCAGCATCTGCAATCGGTTGGTACGGAGAAAGCGGAAATCGCGCAGTTGTAGAAACAGATCGCGTTGGAGATGATTTTCTGGCTGCAGTCTGTCGCGAATGGGAAGCTGCGGCAGATCTTGCTCAAGATGTGCGCACCGTAAAAATTCGTACAGGTTTGGTTTTGGATCCAACAGGTGGAGCATTAGGAAAGATGTTGCCACTGTTTCGCTTAGGTCTTGGTGGAAAGTTAGGAAACGGCAAGCAATGGTGGTCCTGGATTACTTTGCATGATCAAATCCGTGCAATTATTTTTGCTTTAGAAAATCCAATCTCTGGTCCGGTGAATTTAACTGCGCCTAACCCTGTTACTAATCAAGAGTTCACAGCAGCTTTAGCTCGCGCAATGCATCGTCCGGCATTGTTTCCAGCTCCAGCAATTGCGTTGAAAATTGCACTGGGTGGTTTTTCTTCTGAAGTTCTTGGATCAAAAAAAGTTATCCCTCATGTCTTGCAAGAAGCAGGCTTTACCTGGGACTACCCACATATTTCAGAGGCGTTATCAGCTCTGATTGAGGATTAATTCTGCAGCCAATCGGCCAGAGAAAAGTGCGCCTTGCTGCGAAGGCACTGAGCGATGATCACCAACAACATAGACATTTTCTGAAACCTTAACGGTTTGCGTCAGTGCCCGACCCACGCTTTGAATCGGTAGAGCTGCAGGAATTTCATACTTGGCAATCAATTGCCAATCATGGGTACTCATCCCCCAAATAATTGCTAGGTGCCTACGAACATCGGATTCAGTTGCGCCCAAATCTGTCGTTGTCGACACTAAATGCTGACCATCTGGGGCGTAACTAGATGAAATATCTGACATCACTATTGAGTTAATGATGGGTCCGCGGTTCTGGCCATCGACAATCAAACGTCCATTTCCTGAAGGGTTTGTTGTCACTGCGTGATACCAAGTGATGCAACTAGCCATGCGCGGTACTTCGTGTAATCCAAGAAGCTGGGTTGCGGTAGTCGCATCGGTTGAAATAACAATGGATGAGGCTGTGAATTCTCCAACAGATGTTTGTACAACTTTTCCTTCAACACTATCTGCGCGGACTCCGTAGGTAACAGAATTAACGCGCGAAGCTAAGGCCTTTGAAAGTTCGGCAACACCCTTGCGGGGTACACCAGGTGATCCCGTTACAAAACTTTTCACAATCGATTGACCATAACGCGCATCCACATTCTTAGGATCTGTCAGAAAAACTCCGTGCAAGAAGGGCCGAAGTGCGCGCGCGTATGTGGAGCCTGCAATTTTTAGAACATCTTCCACCGATTGATTCTCCTTTGGAGAACTGGCAAGGAATCGAAGCAAGGACAATTTTTCAGGGATTGTTCCGGTCGTTCGATCTAGAGCTGTCCATGGCGCGACGCGAGGATCTCCTAGTGCCCGTCGTTCGTTTCCGAGGGCCACTTCTATAACTCGTGGGGCTTTAATGAAATCAATTTCTTTAATTACATCAAGTGCTTGAAGTGCTGGGTATTTAGAGTTAATCAGTTGAAAACCACGATCACAGATAAACCCATCAATAATATCTGATGTCACTCGACCGCCAGGACGATCTGAACTTTCAATTAATCGAACATCCCTGCCAGCCTCTTGCAACGTTATTGCCGCGCTGAGCCCTGCAAGACCTGCACCAACGATCAAGACATCGGAGGATCTAGGCATGAGTACCAATAGTCCTTGCTTGATCAATTATTAAAGATACAAGTAATGCATCATCGTTAGAGATTGGCCAAGGCGTTCCCTTGCTAATTGCTGAAGCCACCGCTGCATAGAAAAGTGCGTAGTTTCCGGGGACACCTTGAATCTCTTCAACTTCTGTTCCGCGGTGAATGAACGCGGCAGATGTTGTCGGCTCTGACCAAACTGCCCCAGCTGGATATTTACCAGCACGAAGTAGTGCTTCTTGCGGATCTAAATCATTTATCACTAACGCGCCCTTGCTACCCAAAATTCGAATTCTTGGACCAGGTGCTCCGACAACCGCACTTGCGGAAAGGTATGACATGACTCCGCTGTCGTGACGAAGTACCAATACAGAATCATCATCGGCTGCTCCACGAATCGATCGGACCGTTGCAGTTACTAGCTCTGCCTTTCCAAACCAATCAATTGCGGTAGAAATTAAATGCGGTTGAAGATCCAGATGTTGACCCCCGCCATCTTCGGCGCTCAAATTTTCTCTCCAGGAATCTGGGTTTACTTCAGGTCTGAACCGTTCAAACCGTGAATCCATTCGATGAATATCACCCAGTACACCGCTAGCAATGACTTTCTTAATTGTTAACGCATCACTATCCCAGCGACGGTTAAAGAAGGTCGAAACCGGAACGCCAAGAGTTTTCGACAGTTCAACAATTGCTGTGGTTTCTTCGTAATTTCGGCCCATGGGTTTATCAACTACAACGGGAATGCCCGCCTTTAGCGCCACAGCCGCTTGCTCTGCGTGAACCAAATTAGCCGAAGCCACAACCACTAGATCTAAATTGTGTCCAACTAGTTCTTGCATCGATTCAACTACAGCAGTCGCAGGAAAATCCTGTAGTGCATGCCCGACACGAACTGGATTAGTTGTCAGAACTGCAGCGACCTCAAAGCCACAACCCTTCAGTAGTGGCGCATGAAAGTACCGGCCCGCCAGCCCATACCCTGCGATTCCTACCCGAAGACTCATGGTTAAGAATTTTGTAACTTAGATGGCCACCAAACTTTTCCACCAATATCGTGGACGAGTGCTGGAACAAGAATTGTTCTTACAATTAAAGTATCCAAAAGAACACCGAACGCAACCGCGAATCCAAGCTCTGCTAAGAAGACAAGTGGCAAAACACCAAGAACAGCAAAGGTGGCTGCCAATACGATTCCCGCTGAAGTAATTACACCACCGGTAACAGTTAAGCCCTTAATAACGCCTGCTCTGGTTCCAATTTTTGCACTTTCTTCACGCACTCGTGTCATCAAGAAGATGTTGTAATCAATACCAAGTGCTACCAAGAAAATAAATGCAAACAATGGGAAGGAGGTATCTGCGCCCTTGAAACCGAATACGTTCTCAAAGACCAGTTGACAAGCTCCCAAGGTTGCAAAGAATGAGAGAACTACTGTTCCCAAAAGCAACGCCGCCGAGAGAATGCTTCGAAGAAGCAGTCCCAGAATGATTGTGATGAGTATCAGCACAATAGGAATAATTGTTCGGTTGTCTCGATTAGCCGAAACATCAGTATCGAAAGCAACTGCAGTGCTTCCACCCACCAAAATTTCTGGATCAATTGCGTGGACAGCTTCTCGAATTACCGGAATTACATCTCGCGCTTCTACCGAATCTGGATTAAGGGCAAGAGTTGCATTAAGGATGACTTTTCCATCGACAACCTTGATCGCAGCAGGTGGTTGTCCAGGAATTGTTGGAGTCAAACGCATTGGTTCGACCGATGAAACACCCGAGACACTCATCAGCGCCGCTGATACCGGACCGACTAGCTCTTCTCGAACCACGACTTCGGTTGGTTGCCCGGAGCCTCCTGGGAAGTGTTCGCCAAGAAGTTCGAGTCCAACAACAGAATCTGGACGTTGCGTAAATGCATCCGCAGTAGATAAGCCTTTCGCATTCAATGTCGTTGAGAATCCTGCAAGAACTGCAAGACCCAAAGCGGTAATCATCCATAACTTACGAGGACGCTTTTCAACTGCCGAACCAATTTTGGCCCAGGTTCCGGTTAGCTGAGTATTGACATCATCATTGCGCGGAATTCGTGGCCAAAAAATCCAGCGACCAAAAGCAACCAACAATGCTGGCAACAAGGTAAGAATTGTTACGACTGCAGCTGCAACACCAATAGCACCTACCGGACCAAGACCGCGGTTTCCAGATAAGTCACTGAGCAGCAAAACAAGCAGTGCTGAAATAACCGTTGCACCTGATGCCACGATCGGTTCAAAAACACCTTTCAGGGCAGCCTTCATAGCCTGTGCAGGATAATCAAAGTGATGTAATTCTTCGCGATAGCGAGAGATTAGAAGCAGCGCATAATCAGTTGCCGCACCAAGTACCAGCACCGAAAGAATTCCTTGCGACTGCCCGTTGAGATCAATAACATCATTTTTAGTTAACAGGTAGACAAGACCACCAGCTGTAGATAATGCGATCACTGCAGAGAAAAGCGGCAGAATCCAAAGAATAGGCGATCGATAAACGACGATCAAAATAAGTGCAACCACTATTAATGTCGTCAACAAAAGCGAGGAATCGATACCTTCGAAAGCACCAAAGAGGTCGCCAAGTAAGGCACCAATTCCAGTTACATTTGAAGTTAGCCCAACACTCTTGGCAAACTCGGCCGAATCTTCACGCAAAGTTTCAATGACCTCGGGTAACGCAGGTTTGTTGTTAGGCAATAGATCCGTTGCAATCTCGGACTTAAAAGGAAGATTTACGAGAATTGCTTTTCCATCGTCGGATGGGAAGGCAAAAATCTGTTCGCCTTGTGTCAGGTATTTAGAGATCGGTACATCTGTTCCAAGAATTTTTTGTGAACCAATTTTTGCAAGATGCTCATTAAGGGCGGCAATCTTGTCTGCATTTACTTCGCCCAGATAAAGCACCAATGTCGGAAGGCTCTGATTTTGATCTTGATTAAACTTCTCAATGATTTTGGCGGCTTGTGTTGATTCGGCGCTATCTGGCAGGAAGGCTGAGTTGTCATTTTCTTGCACTGTAGAGAGCTTGCCGAATAAAGGACCAAAGACGCCGCTGGCACCAAACCACAGGAAAATCACGATCAAGGCGTATACAAGTGGACGGCGGCTCTTTTTGTTCAATGCAGTGGACACGTATTCAAACCCCTTATTTATCTGGGCCTAATTGCCCTCAATTGGTATGTAGGTAAGCCTACCTTTAGGCTATGGGTGTGCCTCTCATGGAAAGCCCTTCGGATTCAGCAATTGCTTTATCCCGTCACGGGTTGGTTGATTACCAGAAGGCGTGGGAATCCCAGAAGGCTATCCATCAAGAAGTAGCCGATGGAATCCGCCCCAACACATTGTTGCTTCTAGAACATCCATCAGTTTTCACCGCGGGCCGTCGCACCGAAGAATCAGAAAAGCCATCCGATGGCACCCCTGTCATAGATGTAGATCGCGGCGGGCGCATCACCTGGCACGGTCCGGGCCAATTGGTTGGTTACCCAATTGTGAAACTGATTAATCCCACTGAACTTGTCGGCTTTGTTCGAGAGATTGAAGCTGGGTTAATGGCGGTGTGCTCCGATTTAGGTTTAGCAACAGAACGCATCGATGGGCGCTCGGGTGTTTGGATTCGTGATTCCAGCGGAGATCGCAAGATTGCTGCGATCGGTGTGCGCGTAGCCCAAGGTGTAACGATGCACGGCTTTGCAATCAACGTTAATCCAGATCTTTCATCTTTCAAGTCGATCATTCCTTGTGGAATTTCTGATGCCGGAGTTACCTCACTTGAAATCGAATTAAATCGCGCAATCACAATTGAAGAAGTTTCACCGTTGGTTGAACGGCATATCTTTGAATCTCTCAGAAGGGTGAGCGCATGACAATGGCACCTGAAGGTCGCAAACTACTTCGAATTGAAGCTCGTAATGCGCTGGTTCCGATTGAGCGAAAGCCTGAATGGATTAAGACCCGAGCCAACATGGGTCCGGAATACACACGTCTTCGTTCGCTGGTAAAAAGCGAAGGTCTGCACACAGTGTGCCAGGAAGCAGCGTGCCCAAATATTTTTGAATGTTGGGAAGACAAAGAAGCAACATTTTTAATTGGTGGAGATCGTTGTACCCGCCGTTGCGATTTCTGCAACATTGATACGGGTAAGCCACTACCAATTGATCGTGAAGAGCCGCGCAAGGTGGCCGAATCGGTTAAATCGATGGGTCTTCGTTACGCAACTATTACTGGCGTAACCCGAGATGACCTTGAAGATGAAGGCTCATGGCTCTACGCCGAAACAATTCGCGCAGTACATGAGCTAAATCCCGGCACAGGTGTTGAAATGCTTGCCCCAGATTTCAATGCTAAGCCCGAACTACTCAATCCAATCTTTGAAACACGGCCCGAAGTATTTGCCCACAACCTGGAAACGGTCCCACGTATTTTCAAACAAATTCGCCCCGCTTTTACTTATGAAAAGTCCTTGAAAGTCATTGGTATGGCGCAAGATTTTGGTCTCATCACAAAGTCGAACTTGATCTTGGGACTTGGTGAAACACGCGAAGAAATTTCACAAGCGTTGGTTGATTTACATAATGCAGGGTGTGACTTAATCACAATTACTCAGTACTTGCGCCCAACAAATAAGCACCACCCAGTTGAACGTTGGGTTAAGCCAGAAGAGTTTGTGGAATTAGCCGCAGAGGCTGAACAAGTCGGCTTCCTTGGCGTTATGAGCGGGCCGTTGGTGCGGTCGTCATATCGTGCGGGGCGTTTGTATAAACAAGCGATGGAAAAGAAAACTTCTCGTGGCTGATCTGGTCTATCCCCCAGTAATCGCTGTGGTTAAGGGGTTTTGGAAGTACCTAGGTTTTCAATTTGATTTTCAAGGTGATGAGAATATTCCACGTAAAGGTGGAGCAATCCTTGCAATTAATCATGTGAGCTATCTGGATTTTGCAATCGCAGGAACTGGCGCACTTCCGGTAAAAAGATTTGTTCGATTCATGGCAAAGAAGGAACTCTTTGACCACAAAATTGCAGGTCCCCTGTTGCGCGGAATGCACCACATCAATGTCGATCGCAACAATGGCGCTCCGTCATATGTTGCTGCATTGAAAGCCCTCAAGGCAGGTGAGATTGTTGGTATTTTTCCAGAAGCAACGATCTCAATTAGTTTTGAGATTAAGCAACTAAAGTCAGGTGCCCTGCGACTTGCTGTAGATGCTGGAGTACCCATAGTTCCTACGATTGTGTGGGGTGGGCAGCGAGTGTCTACAAAGGGTGTTAAGCCAAACTTTAAGCGGGGCAAAACACCTGTGTCAGTTACATTTGGCGAGCCAATTCATTATGCCAAAGATGTCGATATCGAGACCGCTTCAGAACAACTACGCCAAGTCATGATTTCTATGCTTAATCAAGTCCAGGAAAAATACCCTGATAGCCACGTCGGCCAACGTTGGGCGCCCGCTCGTCTTGGTGGAACCGCTCCTGCCCCACTAAACTAACGACATGTTCAAGAGAAAAGCTAAAGAACCCAAGATCAAGAAGCCGCGTTTTCAAACCTTTCGCGATGCTTACAAAGTAACTAAGCAGGTAAAGCCTTGGATTTCTGTGGCCCTGATTGGAATCTTTGCAGTCTCATGGGGAATCGGAATCGCAATCGGTTCAGCTGTTGGCGAGACAATTTATTTTGCATTTGTCTTCTTACCTGTAGCACTTCTCATCACCCTTTTCTTCTTTACACGACAAGCCGGTACCGCCGCTTACGTTTCAATTGAAGGTCAGATCGGTGCAGGCGCAAGCGTTTTGATGGCGATTCGCAAAGGTTGGACCACAACTCCTGCCGTAGCTGTTGCAAGAAATCAAGACATGGTTCACCGCTCGGTTGGTCGTGCGGGAATTGTTCTTACCGGTGAAGGCACAAATGCTGTCCGTCAAATGATTGCCGATGAGCGAAAGAAGGCTGAACGTTTCGCTCCTGGTGTACCAATCACTGAAATTCTGGTTGGAAATGAAGATGGACGCGTTCCAATTCGAAAGATTCAAAAGCAGATGCGTCGACTTCCTAAGAAGTTAACTGCTCATCAAATGCGCGAGGTACGAGCTCGACTCAAGGCAGTTGGCGGAATGTCTATGCCAATTCCAAAGGGTCCAATGCCAACCCGCGCACCAAAAATTCGCTAACTTCTAGTTAAAACCGTTCCGCTCAATCGCTCGTGTAGCCCTCTGCCATTTTCATCAAAGGTGATGGCAAATATGACCGTAATCAATAGCGAGGAACGGATCAAAGCCTGAAGCGGAGTAATGACTCCGCCATCGGAAAACCTGATGATTTTGATACCGAAAATTCGGTGTCCTAAAGAAGCACCCTGAAGCGCCGAAAGGATTGCCACCTCGGCAAAGAAAAGTCCCAGCACCAACCACGAGCGGTTGGGGGCCATCTTCCCGATTCCCCCGGTTGTAGCGGCAACGATGAAATAACAGGCCAACCAATCGACCATTAACGCCGACATTCGACGGCCGAGGGTAACTCGGATGAAATTCACGCTCACCTGCCAAGCCTAACGCCCTAACCCGTCAGACGTAACATGAATTTAACAAGCGGGTTATGCCGATTTCATGGTGTGCACCTAGGGTTCAACTACGTAAAAGCGCCAGAAACTCAATGATGAGGGGTCTAGCGCATCACATGTGAAATTGGGAGATGCATGTTTAAGAACGCCGCAGAAATTTTTGCCTACATTAAGAAAGAGGATGTCAAACTAGTTGACGTTCGCTTTACAGATTTGCCTGGTATCCAGCATCACTTCAACGTTCCTGTTGAATCATTTGATGAAGCTGTGTTTACCGATGGCCTTATGTTTGATGGTTCCTCTATCCGAGGTTTCCAAACAATCAATGAATCAGATATGAAACTGCTACCAGTTCCAGAATCTGCATACATTGATCCATACCGTAAAGAAAAAACCCTCATCATTATTTTCTCGGTTCATAACCCAGTTGATAACACTCCATACAGCCGCGATCCTCGTGGTGTAGTTGCACGCGCAGTTGATTACATGCGTTCACTTGGAATTGCTGACACTGCATTCTTTGCACCTGAAGCTGAGTTCTATGTCTTTGACAGCGTTCGCTTCAAGACCGGTATCAACTCAGCAGTACACGAAATCGAGTCATACGAAGGCGCATGGAACACAGGCGTTGAATACGATGCAGATGGAACGCCTAACCGTGGTTACCGGACACGCGTAAAGGGTGGTTATTTCCCAGTGTCACCAACAGATCAGTTCGCTGATCTTCGTGATGAAATGGTGATGCAGCTAGGTAAGGTCGGACTTCTTGTTGAGCGTTCACACCACGAAGTGGGAACTGCTGGACAGATGGAGATCAACTACCGCTTCACTGACATTCTTACCGCCGGCGATGATGTAATGAAGTTTAAGTACGTCATTCGCAACACTGCATGGCAAGGTGGAAAGACCGCAACATTTATGCCAAAGCCACTCTTCGGAGACAACGGCTCAGGTATGCACGTTCACCAATCACTATGGAAAGATGGAAAGCCACTGTTCTTCGAAGCAGGAACATACGGCGATCTATCAGACATGGCGCGTTGGTACATCGGTGGTCTTTTGAAGCACGCACCTTCATTGCTTGCTTTCACTAACCCAACTGTTAACTCATACCGTCGCTTAGTTCCTGGTTATGAAGCACCAGTAAACCTTGTTTACTCAGCACGTAACCGTTCAGCTTGTATCCGTATCCCAATTACAGGATCCAATCCAAAGGCAAAGCGAATCGAATTCCGTTGTCCAGATCCTTCATCAAACCCATACCTAGCTTTCGCAGCAATGCTTATGGCTGGTCTTGATGGAATCATGAACAAGATCGAACCAAAAGCACCAGTTGATAAGGATCTTTACGAACTAGAAGGCGAAGAGGCAGCATCAATTCCTCAGGTTCCTGGTTCTTTGGATGAAGTTCTCAACAACCTTGAGAAGGATCATGATTTCCTCACTCGCGGTGGAGTATTTGCTAAGGATCTTATTGATACCTGGATCGCATTCAAGCGTAAGGAAGAGGTCGACTATGTTCGACTACGTCCGCACCCAGCTGAGTTCGAACTGTATTACGACATCTAAGCCATTATAAAAACAAAGCCCGCCCCTAAAAAGGCGGGTTTTGTTTTTTCACTTTCGAGCAAGCAATTTGAATAATGCAATTGACAGCAGTGCGCTAACAACGGACGCAACGATGACGGCAAGAACCGCAATGTCCTGAGTCTGGGCATCATCAAAGGCCAAATTGGCAATAAAGATTGCAACCGTAAATCCAATGCCAGCAGCACTTCCTGTGGCAAGAATTGAGGAGTTTGTTGCACCTTCTGGGAATTCAGCTAATTTTGATCGCTTGGCAGCAATCGAGGCGATCAGTACACCTAGTGGTTTTCCAATTACTAAACCAAAGAAAATTCCCCAAGCGATGACAGATTGTGAAGCATCTTTGATTGATTCGGCTGTAATGACGACACCTGTGTTAGCAAAAGCAAAAACAGGCACAACAAAAAATGTGCTGATGGGATGGAATTTGTGTTCTAACCACTCAATGACCGATACCGATCCATCCTCAATGTCTTCAACCCTGGTTCGCTTTCGAAGAATGTTTGGGGTCATGAGTCCCAGAATCACACCAGCTAATGTTGGGTGAACCCCTGTCTTATAGAGACAGAACCACAGCGTGAAAGCAAAAAGAGAATAAATCAATGTCGATTCAACGCCAGCTTTCTTTAACATGGCAATCATTGCAATAGACAATGCCGCAGCCGCCAACCAGGAAAACTTGATTCCCGTTGAATACACAAAAGCGATGATCAGGATTGCGCCGATGTCATCTATTACTGCCAAGGCCAAGAGAAATGAACGAAGTGATGCGGCAACTGAAGGCCCGATCATCGTTAACAACCCAACTGCCAAGGCAATATCGGTAGCTACAGGTACTCCCCAACCGCCGGGTGCGACACCACCAGCTATTGCTAGATAAAAAATGGCAGGTACAGCCATTCCGCCTAATGCCGCGATGAAGGGCAAAAGTGCTTTCTTGAATGAGGCGAGGTGGCCCGAAGTAAGTTCGCGCTTGATTTCCAAACCGACCACAAAGAAGAAGATGCTCATGAGCAAGTAATTAATTACTTTGAGAATCGACAGCTCAATCAGGTACCAATCGGCACCGAGAGATAGCTTGTAATCTAAAGTAGAGAAGTAATTATCAGATAGGGGCGAATTTGCTGTGATGAGGCCAAGAGCCGAAGCCATCAAAATCAGAAGTCCGCTTGTAGACTCGCGATTTAAGAAATCCCGAAGCGGTGCTATCCGACGTCTCATGGTGTAACTCTAACTGAGCGAACTCTCCTGCGCTCGAATTTTTCGCCTAGCAAGCAGTAGATGACCAAAGAAACCAAAAAGCAACGCAAATATGACGCCTACATTTGAATATGCCCAAGGACCTTCTTTGCCACCAATAAGGTCTAAGAAGTAACCCTGCCATTCAAGCCATGGCGCAAAAGTATTTGTGACAAAACCCCAGCCAATGATCGAACCGACAATCATCAATGCAATCGAGCCTTTATTTATTGATCCATACATTCCGCTGGGGTCAAATAAATCTTTTTCGCTATATGCCTTTTTGCGAATCAAAACATCGGCAACAAATATTGATGACCACACTGCGACCGGAACACCTAAGGTAATCAAGAAGCCCTGGAATGGATAGAAGAAATTGTCGGCTACCCAAACAATATAGATCGCTCCGCCAAACATGATGATCGCATCAATAATCGCGGCTTGATAGCGCTTTACCGGAACCCCCATAGAAACAAGTGCTAGTCCGGAAGAATAAAGATTGAGGATAGCTCCACCCACAAGTCCCAGAATCGCCACCAGGGCAAATGGAATCAAAAACCAAGTTGGAAGAAGCGTTGTAAGTGCACCAATGGGATCCAGAGAAATCGCCTCACTGAGCGATTTACTACTACCAGATAAAGCGGCACCGTAAATAACAAGAATGATTGGAACTGTGGATGCTCCAAGCACTGTCCATCCAACTACTGATGTGCTTGAAACTGACCGGGGTAAGTATCTGGAGTAATCGGCTGCTGCATTCACCCAGCCAAGCCCAATGCCTGTGATTGCAAAGATCAAAGCACCTACAAAGCTTTGAAAATTACCGCTTGGAATTGCTGTAACTGTTATCCAAGAAACATTGTCAATGGTTAGTGCAATGTAAATCAAAGTCATCAGAACAATGCTGATTGTGAGCAATTTTTGAAGTTTCATGATTACCTTGAAGCCCAATACTCCCCCGATAACCGTAAGAGTTGCAGCCAAGGTAAAGCCCATTAGTAATGAAAGATTTCGGTCAATGCCGCCAACTCGAGCAAAAATAGTTCCGGTAGCCAATGTCGCAAGAGAGACAAGGACTATTTCCCAACCGACGAAGACTAAATAAGAAAGGGCTCCCGGCACTCTGCTGCCCTTTACGCCAAATGACGCGCGAGATAGAACCATGGTTGGTGCGTTCGAGCGTTTTCCGGCAAGTGAACTGATTCCAACCAGAAAAAACGACCCTATGGTTCCAACAAAAGCTGCAATTGTTGCTTGCGTGAAGGAGATTCCGAAACCTAAAAAGAAAGCACCATATGACAGCGCCAACAAAGAGACATTGGCACCGGCCCATGGCCAGAACAGAGAACGAGCTTTTCCGCTTCGTTCTGACTCTTCAATTACATTTGCGCCATTTATTTCTAGCTCAAAAGATGGCATAACTACTGTCTCCGATTTTTAGCTCTCATCACAATCCCACCCAAGAACACAAGTATGAGTGCTCCGAGCAAAATACCACCAGCAGGAATCGATGAGCCTTCAGATGAGGCGTTAATCGGCATTGGCGATTGTGCTGCTGCATAATCTGGAGACGCGTTAAAGGTGTAATCACCTTCGATGACATGTCCATCATCACCAACGACTCTGTACTTCACTGTAAAAACCCCGGCCGCGCTTTGTCCTGAAACCTTCGTGGTGATTCTTCCCCCACTAATCATCGGATCTTCGTAGTTGACTGCTATTCCCGTCGAATCGACTACTTCTAGAGAATTAACCGCTTCGCCATCAAAGGTCTGCAGATCTCCGCTGAATTCGATCCATACTTCAGTTGGAATTGGATTCACATTGGCAAATCGCTCAGGAAATGACGAAACGATCGTGACATGTGCCGAAGAATTAGGTATAGCTAGAACCGAGAGACAAGCAACTAGAAATAGTGAGACTAATTTGCGCATGAGTGCAGTTTAGTCGAGAAAGAAATCCAATAGGAAATCCTTGGTTCCTGGGGTAACTGAGTACTTCTCTAAATCAGTGATTCCTTCACTTGCAAGCAGAACATCATCGACAAAGAAGTTTCCGGTGCACTCTTTGGCATCACGGTTGAAGATGATGTAAGCAGCATCTGCCAAGATTTCAGGTGTTCGTCCAGCTAAGGCATCGATACCTGGAATCATTTGCAATGCAGCGGTATCAATAACTGTGCGTGGCCATAGAGCGTTAACGCCAATGCCATCGCGCTTGAACTCTTCGGCCATACCCAAAACACACATACTCATTCCGTACTTGGCCATTGTGTAAGCAACATGGTTTTTGAACCACACTGGCTTCATTGAAAGTGGTGGAGAAAGATTCAAAATATGAGGATTACGACCTTCTGCTGCCGACTTTCGAAGATGAGGGAGCGCTGCCTGTGAAGTCAAGAATGTGCCACGCACATTGACATCAAACATCAGGTCAAAGCGCTTGGCAGGGGTCTGATCTGTACGTGTCAGGTTGATTGCACTGGCGTTGTTTACCAAGATATCGATTCCACCAAACGCCTCTGCGGCTTGAGTCATTGCCGCTTCTATTTGATTTTCATCTCGTAAATCACATTGAATCGCTAGAGCTTTCCCGCCTGCCGCTTCAATCTCTGCTGCTGCAGTGTGGATTGTGCCCGGAAGTTTTGGATTGGGATCCGATGTTTTGGCTGCAATTGCAATTGATGCACCATCACGAGCCGCACGTAGCGCAATTGCTAAACCAATTCCGCGAGATCCACCTGTGATGAAGATTCTTTTTCCGGCTAGTGACATTTACTTACCCTTCTTAGACATGAACTTCATGAATGCTTCCATAGCTTCTTCTGATTGAAGAGCTATTGCAAATATTTCAAACTCAGCCTTCATAACGGCTGCCACAGAATCATGGTTACGTGCTTTGAGCAACGCCTTGGTATTGATGATCGCCTGAGGTGGTTGCTCGGCAATATGTTCGGCGATCTTTGCTGCGTGTGCCAATGGGTCTGAATCCTTTGCAGTAACGAGTCCCATGTCAATCGCTGAGTCGGCGTCAAAGCTTTCACCAGTCATAAAAATTCTTGCTGCACGTTGATATCCCACAAGTTGAGGGAATAGATAACTAGATCCTGCTTCAGGAACTAGACCTAATGATGCAAAGGGCATTGAAAAGTTTGCAGTTGGACTAGCGATAACGACATCGCAGTGCAGCAACATCGTCGTTCCGACTCCTACCGCGTTTCCTTTGACCGCAGCAATCAGAGGTTTCGGGAAGTTAAGAAGCGCAGCTAAAAATTGTGCAACCTCTGAATCATCCGAAGTTGGTGGATTGTTCATGAAATCGTTGATGTCGTTGCCTGCAGTGAAGTGATCCCCCGCTGACGTTAAAACTACTGCTCGGATTCCAAAATCACCTGCAGCCTCATTGAGACCCTGAGCTAATCCTGAGTACATTGATCGAGTCAGCGCATTCATCTTTTCCGGACGGTTAAAGGTGAGGGTTAGCACTCTATTTTCTACATTGCTCAAGATTTCGCTCATTCGCGCATCCTATGGGGTGACCTATGAAAAAAAGAAGAGCACAATAAGAACACGCGGAGAGGCGAAAATACACATGGTCCGAGACATCACAATTTCAACAAGAGAGCTAACTCCTTTTGAGCAATTGATACTGGAGCTTGTATGTGAGGGTAAATCCAATGCCGCGATCGCTGCACAAACTTCTCATAGTGAAAAGGTAATTGAAAATACGGTCAGCCGAAGTGCTCAGGTCTTTGGGATTAAATCTGACGGAGTCACCAACCTTCGAGTCTTGCTAGCACTTGCATATCGCACACATTATGGAGATTCAGCTTTCGATAATTTGGATACTCCCTGCTTTCATCTAGGTCTTAGCCCAGATGGAAAAGCCCTGTGTAACCGTCACAACGATTAGCCATGCCAACAATTTTCGGTACGGAGTTAAAAAAGCGCCCCTGGGAATCCCGGGGGCGCTTCTCCTTTAATCTCTTACATTCTTAGCGATCAAGCTTTCCTGAAATGAAATCCTCAGTCTTTGTATGAGCTGCCTCATCTGTGTACTGAGTTGGTGGGGTCTTCATAAAGTAGCTTGAAGGTGAAAGCAGTGCTCCACCAATCTTGCGATCTAGACCGATCTTTGCACAACGAAGTGCATCGATGATTACACCAGCTGAGTTTGGTGAATCCCAAACTTCTAGCTTGTATTCAAGGTTGAGAGGTACATCGCCAAATGCGCGGCCTTCGAGGCGAACGTAGGCCCACTTGCGATCATCTAGCCATGGAATGTAATCCGATGGTCCGATGTGAACATTCTTCTCACCAAGATCATGGTGTAGTTGAGATGTAACCGAGTTAGTCTTTGAAATCTTCTTGGATTCAAGACGATCACGCTCGAGCATGTTCTTGAAGTCCATGTTTCCACCAACGTTGAGCTGGTAGGTGCGATCTAGGTGAACGCCACGATCCTGGAACAACTTAGCCATGATGCGGTGAGTGATTGTCGCACCAACCTGGCTCTTAATGTCATCTCCAACGATAGGCAAACCTGCGTCTGCAAACTTCTTTTCCCATACAGGATCTGAAGCGATGAATACTGGAAGTGCGTTAACAAATGCACATCCTGCATCAATTGCACACTGTGCGTAGAACTTTGCTGCTGTTTCAGAACCTACAGGTAGGTAGCAGATCAATACATCGATCGCTTCATCCTTTAGAACCTGTACAACATCTACAGCTGGTGCATCTGATTCCTTGATTGTCTCGCGGTAATACTTACCGAGACCATCGTTTGTAACGCCACGAAGAACTGGAACACCAGTCTTTGGGACATCACTAAATTTAATTGTGTTGTTCTCGCTTGCCCAAATTGCATCTGCAAGATCGAGCCCAACCTTCTTGGCATCCACATCGAAAGCTGCAACGAACTTGATGCTAGAGATGTGGTATCCCCCAACAACAGCGTGCATCAGACCTGGGATCTCCTGATCAACAGCAGCGTTCTTGTAGTACTCAACGCCCTGTACTAATGAGTTAGCGCAGTTTCCTACGCCAACAATTGCAACACGGATGTCGCCTTTACCGGTTGTGATGTTCACTCTATTTCCTCTCGGTTTTGATCATGTCTTCCAGCCAAGCAATCTCTCGATCAGCTGTCTCCAGTGAATGACGTCGCCACTCCTCTAGATATTTGTCGATTCCCACAGGTGACTTCTCGAGTTCACCACGCAAGATTTCGGCTTTCTCCTTAAGGCGACGATGGCGTCCCTCAAGAATTCTTACTCTGTTCTTTGCAGAGGTTGGTGAGAAGAAGGCGAAACGAATTTCAAAGCCCTCGTCCTCCCAGGTTTCAGGTGTTACTGATTCTGTTGAATCCTCAAATTTGCGAGCGCCTTTATCGGTAATCGCATAAACGATTCGCGAACGGCGAGATGTAGTTTCCATGACCGACTCTTCGATCAGACCCGCCTCCACCATGCGACGAAGCTGCGGATACAAAACAGAAAATGACAGGGCGCGGAATGGTCCAAAGATTGTTTGGATCCGCTTGCGCAGCTCATAGCCATGCAGTGGAGCCTGTGAGAGCAGGCCTAGGAGGGCGAATTCGAGCGACTCTGAACGCGAGCGCATCTGACCCCTCCTCTCTCTGTAGCTGTATTGCTCCAACGGGA
>Ga0247722_10000775_pt1 | contig 18510 bp, 18 predicted proteins | sample MSEWelMarce3H_FC_FD_189094 | JGI IMG/M metagenome (GOLD analysis project Ga0247722, IMG submission 189094) | Subsurface sediment microbial communities from gas well in West Virginia, United States - MSEEL Well Study Marcellus 3H_FC | ecosystem: Environmental > Terrestrial > Deep subsurface >... | reverse complement strand
CCAAAAATCTTAATTGTGGATGAGCCAACAAGAGGCGTTGATATTGCCGCCAAGAGAGCAATCCATCAAATTTTAATTGAGCAAGCCAAGAAGGGGACTGCAATATTGTTTATCTCAAGTGAAATCGAGGAAGTCCTAGGGGTTTGTGATCGTGTTTTGGTCATTAACCGTGGGAGTATTCAATCTGAGTTTAAAAGACCATTTGATCAAAATTCTGTGGTCGCAGCTTTCTTTGGTCAAATACCTGGAGGTAAAAAGTGATTGAAAAACTAAGAAACTTCGGAATTGTCTTTGTATTTGGCCTCTTATTCATCATCCTTTCCTTTGCTTCTTCTTCATTCCTATCACCAAGGAATGCGGCCAATATTCTTGATCAGTCATCAATTTTGATAATAATGGCCGCCACATCAACTCTTTGCATCATTGCGGGTATTTTTGATCTATCAATTGCAGCTGTGGCGACTGGCTCTGCGATTATGACGGTGCATGCCGTTAATAACTTCGGATTAGTTGGAATAGCGGGCGGATTGTTATTCGGCGGATTTCTTGGTTTCATTACTGGACTTGCCATTATTTCAACCAACGTAAGTAACTTTATTGGCACCCTTGCAGCATCCTTCACCTATCGCGGCTTAGGTCTAATACTGGCATCCGGTGGATTAGTGACAGTTAACAATGTTTCAGATGCAGAAGTAATGTTAGATGTTTTTGAATCAAGAGTTTTTGGACTCAAGGGAGCTGTTTATGTCTCCTTAGCCTTTGCTTTAATTGTTGGTATTGCCTTATCAAAGACGGTATGGGGAAAAAGGGTTTATGCAGTTGGCGGCAATGCCCAAGCTGCTTATTTGGCAGGCATCCGGCCTAATCGAATTCTTTTATCTGTCTATACGATCTCCGGAATTGGCGCAGGCTTAGCAGGCGTTATTTATGTTGGCCGCTATGGAACTGCCGCAACTAATGCATATTCAGACACAACAGTCTTCACAGCAATCGCAGCAGCGGTCGTAGGAGGAGTAAGTGTTTTTGGTGGCAGTGGAGCAATATGGCGCGGTATTTTAGGAATTCTAACCTTTGCACTAATTGGTAATGGTTTAAATCTACTTGGCGTAGACACAACTTATCAGCTAACAATTTTGGGCTTAATGATCTTTGGCGCAGTAGCAGCCGATCAAGCATTTAGGCGCAAAACCTAGAAACAAGTGTTCAGTATTGTCTTGTTAAATCATATCTTCTAGTAACCACTCTTATCTAGAAAGTGTGCCAATCCTTGCGGTATGAACAATCAAGAGTTGCCGATAGTTGAAGCAACAAGAGATGGCTTTTGCCGCTACGAAGATTTCTCGGTGGGATCTACAAGATCTCAGTACTGGTACTTCACCCTGGCTTTATTCTTAGCCACCCTAGTACTTCAATTTGCTGCAGGTGATCTTGTTGCAAACATCTTCAGTTTTCTAACAATTATTCCATCACTGGTAGTTTCAATTAGAAGAATGCATGATGTGGGCAAGAGTGATTGGTTTATCTGGGTACCGAGCTATAACTTAGTTTTGCTGGTAACTCCTTCAAAGCTTTAGTTAGAGCACTTTTTGTCATGATGGCTTACTAGATCCTTCTTAACGCTTGAGCCCCGGCACTGGTGGCATTAGATACTTGAATGACACACAAACTCACTGACGGTAACTCACCAAGTCTTTCGACTTTTCAGAGTAGTAAGTTAGTCTCACTCACGCTTGTAAGTGGGTTGTGAGGGACTCGAACCCCCGACCCGGTGATTAAGAGTCACCTGCTCTACCAACTGAGCTAACAACCCGGTCTTTTATTACTGGCCGACCCTATCAGCACTTTCAAGGTGGGGTTGCTCTCATTTGAAGGCCAAATGCCTGCCTGATTGTGGGTTTTTAAGGTTATTGATTTAGATTAGGAGCATGACAACGACGTCAGGTTTATCTGCTTTTGCCGAAGTTAATGCGCTAGTCGCCGAAGCCGGCTCGGTCTTAAATTTAAAAAAAGGTTTAGTAGATGCAATTAGCGCCTGTGAGCGCGAGGTAACAATATCTATTCCACTGCATCGCGATAGTGGTATTGATGTTTTAACTGGTTACCGGGTGCAGCACTCAAGTGCACGGGGCCCAAGAAAGGGTGGAATTAGATTTCACCAAGATGTAGATATTGATGAGGTGCGCGCACTTGCATCTTTAATGACCTGGAAGACAGCTTTGATTGATGTGCCATTTGGTGGTGGCAAAGGTGGGGTAACAGTTGACTCAACAAAATTAACTCCGCTTGAAAAAGAAGAAGTAATTAGAAGATGGACTAGAACATTGATAAATGTTTTAGGACCAAACCGAGATATTCCCGCTCCTGATTTAGGAACTGATGCCCAAACCATGGCTTGGCTAATGGATGAGTTTCATAGATTAGAGGGATTCCAACCTGCATGTGTTACCGGAAAACCAGTCGGATTATTTGGTGCTCCAGGTCGAGAGGAGGCAACCGGTCGTGGAGTTGCCCAAATAACTGCTGCAACATTGCAGCAAAATAATAAAAAGGTGCAAGGTGCAACTGTTGCCATCCAGGGCTTTGGAAATGTTGGCAGATATGCCGCCCTTGTTTGCCAAGAGCTTGGCATGAAGGTAATAGCACTCTCTGATATGTCAGGTGGCATAGTGGATAAAAACGGTATTGATATTAAGGCAATCTTTGATGTGAAGAGTTTGGCCGATGTGAAAAGTGATAATCGAATTGGTTCCGCTGAGGTGCTTGAGATTGATTGCGATGTGTTGATACCTGCAGCGCTGGGTAATGTTATTAATGATTCAAATGCAGATAAGGTCAAGGCAGCCTTTATCATCGAGGGTGCGAATCAGCCAATTATGACTAGCGCTGATAAGAAGCTTCGGGCAAATAATATTGTGATCGTGCCAGATATCTTGGCAAATAGTGGTGGTGTGATGGGCTCTTACTTTGAGTGGACTCAAAACATCCAACAATTCTCCTGGCCAAAGGAGAAGTTTCGCGCAGAGCTTGATGTGAGAATGCAAACTGCCTTTGTTAATGTAAATGAGACCGCTAAAAAGTATAAGACCGATCTACGCTCTGCAGCTTTTATTGTTTCAGTTGCCCGTGTTGCTGAAGCATTTAGTGTTAGAGGATCTTTAGTTTAAAAACAGTAAGTAATCGCAACTTGATAATGTGGGGTGAGCGACGGGGCTCGAACCCGCGACATCCCGGACCACAACCGGGTGCTCTACCAGCTGAGCTACGCCCACCATGTTTATTGCCCTGCTAATGATACGGCAAATCTAGCTAAAGTTTTTTCACTATTACTTGCGGTAATTGCCAGATTCTTAAGGGATAAAGATTGCGCTACGGTAGTAATCAAGCTCTGCAATTGAGTCTCTGATATCGCCAAGGGCGCGGTGGTTGCCATCCTTTGGTGGGGCGGCGAAGTAGGTTTTTGGGTGCCACCTTCTTGCTAACTCTTTGATGGTTGAAACATCAATTGTTCGATAATGCAGATATGCATTTAGTAGCGGCAGATCCCGGGCGATAAAGCTGCGGTCAACATAAACAGAGTTTCCAGCAAGTGGTGATTTACCAGCAGTTGGTGCGTAACGTTTTAGGTAGGCGATGATCGCCTCATCTGCTTTTACAAGGGTTGTACCATTTGGGATCTCATTGATCAAACCAGAGTTTGCATGCATGGTTTTGACAACCTCATCCATGCCATCTAATTTGGATTGATCACATTTGATCACCAGATCAACACCTTCACCTAGTACATTTAATTGGGCATCAGTTACCAGCACTGCGATCTCAACTAGGGCATCTTTATTGATATCTAGCCCGGTCATCTCACAATCGACCCAGATTAGGTTTGGCAGATCTTGGCTCATATGCCCTAAGCCTATTGGATCAGGCCCACGCTTGATTTCATCTCTCGTTCACCTTTTCTTAACCCGCACGCCTTATAAATAGGCGCCTACCAAGAGAGGATTCACTCATGTCCACCACGGTAGTTGAGCCAAAACAGACTCCCACACCGCGAGTAATTACAACTGAGCGGCGACTTACCGACAAAATTTTTCGTGGTGTTGTTACAGGTGGTGGCTTAATCTCATTAACACTTCTTGGATTGATTGGATTCTTTTTAGTTTATAACGGCTTTGAAGCGATGCGTAATGCCGGATTAGCTTTTCTTACTGGCTTTGATTGGGTTGATGCGGTTCCAGAAAATGGTCAAGCAGCCTCTTATGGAATTGGCGCAATGCTTTATGGAACTATAGTTACTGGAATTTTAGCAATGGTGATGGGTGTTCCTGTTGCAGTTGGCACGGCATTATTTTTATCTTATTACGCACCTGAGTGGTTAAAGAAACCGATGGTGGTGGTAGTGGATGTAATGGCAGCGATTCCATCAATTGTTTATGGTCTCTGGGGCTTCTTTGTTTTAATGCCGCATGCTGAGTATTGGGCGAAGTTAATTCATAAGTACTTTGGTTTTATTCCCTTCTTTGACATGCCTGCGCCAGTATTTACTCGTTCACCATTTATCGCTGGTTTAGTTTTAGCAATCATGATTACACCTATTGTTACCGCAATTGCCCGAGAGGTATTTGCGCAAACTCCATTAGAGCGCATTCAAGCAGCTTACGCACTTGGCGCAACTAAATGGTCGATGATCAAGGCGGTGGTATTTCCTTATGGCCGCGGCGGTGTTGTTGGTGGCGCAATGCTTGGACTTGGTCGCGCCCTTGGTGAAACTGTTGCTGTTTACACAGTATTAAATCTGGTTTATGACATAAGGATTGAGGTTTTACTAAGTGCTGGTGGCAGCGTGGCCTCGATGATTGTAAATAAATTTGGTGAGGCAGATTTTGTTGAGTTACAAGCGCTTATGGCAGCTGGCTTTGTGCTCTTCCTAGTGACTTTAATTGTTAACTTTATTGCAAATTACATTATTAATAAGACGGCGAGGGAGTAAAGATGAGTCAAACTCTTACCCCCGTCAAGCCAAATCGACCATGGAAGCTAACTCCAAAACAGATATTGCCAGATCTATTGGGCGCACTCTTTACCGTCTGTGCAACCTTGGCAATTGTTGCAATCTCACCCCTTAAGGGAAAACTTGGCTTTGTTTTAACTCTAATTGTGATGGCAATTATTACTGCAACAGTTGTTAGCTGGGTGCGCAGAGATCGTAAAGCAGCAATGAACTCAACTACAACAGTTTTAGTTTATATTGCTGCAGCTTTTGTAATTGTCCCTTTGATCTCAGTTTTGTATGAAATAGTTAGATTAGGAACGGTAGGTTTTTCATTTGGAATATTTACCGATGATATGGCTGAGACCTCCTCGGAATCCCCATTAAGTGAGGGTGGTTTACTGCACGCAGTAATTGGAACCGCCTACATAGTTACCTTTGCAACCTTACTTTCAACCCCAATAGGTATTTTAACTGCGCTTTATATTGTTGAGGTTAAGGGAAGATTTGCAGGTTTGGTTAGATTCTTTGTGCAGGCAATGAGTGGTGTGCCATCAATTGTGGCTGGATTATTTATTTTTGCAGTTTGGATGATTCAGCTAGGTAATGCCTACAGCGGAATTGCCGGTGGCTTTGCATTGACTGTCTTAATGATTCCAACGGTTGCTAGAACCTCTGAAGAGGTATTGAAATTAATTCCGCAAGATCTTCGCGAGGCAGGCCTTGCCTTGGGTGCTACCCAATGGCGCACAGTTGCAATGGTGATTGTGCCAGCAGCACGAAGTGGATTAGTTACTGCCATCATCTTAGGTGTTGCTCGAGTGGTGGGTGAGACGGCGCCATTGCTACTAACAATTGGAGGGGCGGATGCGATTAATTTAAATCCAACCCAGGGCAATATGTCTGCCTTCCCGTATTACGTCTGGAAGAACCTATTAATTGGTAATGAGAACTCAATTAGCCGCGCCTGGCTAGGAGTTTTTGTCTTAATGATTTTAGTTCTAATAATATTTACCCTAGCTCGATACTTTAGTGCAGCTAGGGGTAGCAAAAGATGAGTACACCAGATGGCACAATTCCAAATAAAGATCGAGAGGACAGCATGAGTCAGATAACCGGAAAGCCAAGCACCACTAACCAAGGACGAGGTGCACAAACTCCATCTGTTGCCACTCACTCACTCTCTGATGTGGCATCTGCAAGAAGGGCAAAGGTTGGTCAACCAGCGGTTGGCTCAACAGGACTTGAGGCCAAATCAATTCATGCATGGTTTGGCAAGAAACATGTTCTTGAAGATATCTCAATGGATTTCTTCTCCGGCACCGTCACCGCGCTAATTGGTCCATCTGGTTGCGGTAAGTCAACCTTTATCAGAATTTTAAATCGTATGCATGAATTTATTCCGACTGCAGCACTTGCTGGTCAGGTGCTTCTTGATGGCAAAGATGTTTATGAGCCAGGTGTTGATGTAACAAAGATTAGATTAAGAGTAGGTATGGTTTTCCAAAAGCCAAACCCATTCCCATCGATGACAATTAAAGAGAATGTGCTATCTGGATTAAAGTTGGCACAGATTAAAATTGAAAATGCAGATGAGTTATTGGAAAGCTGCCTGCGCAGAGCGGGTTTGTGGGATGAGGTTAAAGATCGCCTAAATGAGTATGGTGGTGCTTTATCTGGCGGACAACAACAACGTCTTTGTATTGCTCGCTCACTTGCCGTTAACCCACAGGTTTTACTAATGGATGAACCATGTTCAGCACTTGATCCAGGATCAACTCTGCGGATTGAGGAAACCATCAGAGAGTTATCAGCCTCAATGAGCATTGTGATCGTTACCCACAACATGCAACAAGCAGCGCGAGTATCTGATTACACCGGCTTTTTCCTATCAGATGGTGGACCGGGCCGATTAATTGAAAGTGGTACCACCGCCGATATCTTTACCAATCCAAAAGAGAAAAAAACTGAGGATTATGTCTCTGGAAGATTTGGTTAATCAGTACACCAATTGTTAACTTAATCGCCACATGAAGTTTGCCTAAGTAGATACCCCTGTTTGTCTGGCCTAGTTAATTTTGCCTTACCAATCCATCTAAACGGGAGGCTTCATGAAGTTAGGCAAAAAAGCGGGGATTGTTGCAATCGCAGCATCTTCTTTAATACTTTCAGCATCACCAGCATTTGCTGGCCAAATTAATGGCAGCGGTGCAACATTTGCTCAACCACTTATCGATGTTTGTAAGGTTGAGTTCACTAAAGATACTGGCCATACAGTTAACTACACAGCAGGTGGTTCTGGAAAAGGTCGAACAGATTTTTCAAGCAATCTAGTTGATTTCGCTGCTTCAGATTCGGTTTATACCTCAGGCTTCCCAGCTCACTTAGAGTACGCACCTGTATACGCCGCTGGAATTGCGATTGGTTACAACCTACCAACAGTAAAGACTCCAATTTATTTAACTCCAAAGGTACTTGCTCAGATCTTCTCCGGCAAGATTCAAAATTGGAATGATGAGCGAATTAGAGCGGTAAATGATGGCTTTGTTAAGGTGCCAGTTTTCGCAACTAAGAAAGTAACTGTAAAGGTTGGCGGAAAGAACACCACACAAACTGTTCCAGTTTTAGATAAAGCTGGAAAGCCAAAGATTCTTAAGTACAACGAGGTTGATGCAAACCCATCACTACCAAATCTTCCTATTACTGTTTACTACCGAAGTGATTCCTCTGGAACCTCTGAGCAGTTTGGTAAGTTCTTGCAAGGAGCTAACGCAGGTGCTAATTCAATTTGGTGGCCAAAGACCGCCTCAGGCACATTTGGAAACATGACACCAGAGCCATTATCAAACTTCTTTAACTTCCAAGGTGCTAACGGATCTGCACTTGTAGCAGCTGGAGTTAAGAGCAAAGTAGGAGCAATTGGTTATGCCGAGAGTGCTTGGTTTACTACCAACAAATTAGGAACTGTTTTGGTACAGAACTGGGCAGGTGAGTTCGTAGCTCCTACTGCAGCTGCAACCTCAGCATTCCTAGGTGGCGGAACAATTGAAGCCAATGGCAGCGTTACAACTCCTTACCAAAAGGCGATTCCAGGTGCATATCCAATCGGTACTGCATCATATGGATTGGTCTACCCAGAGTCTGCAAAGAAAAATCCTGAAACGCAAAAGATTGTGGCCGCATGGCACACATACTTGCTAGAGCAATGCCCTAAGAAGTTTCCAGAAAAGGGATACATCCAAATCACTGGAGCTTTATATGACAAAGCAAAGGAACAGATAGCTAAGATCAAGTAATTAGCTAACTTTAAAAACCCCCGCACTCTCCTAGGTGCGGGGGTTTTTTACTGGCTAGGAGTAATATTAAAAGCATGGAAAATATCTATAACATATTTTTAGTTCTTCACTTTATTGGCTTAGCTGGATTACTTGGCGGTCTGCTTACTCAAATACCAAATAAGCCTAAACAACTTCAAAAATTGGTAATGCATAGCACTTGGCTGGTGTTTATTGCTGGATTGGTAATGATTGGCATAAATCAAATGATGCATGCAGGTGATCCAACTGTTGAGGTGTTAGATCATGTGAAGGTTGCAATAAAAAGCTCAGTTTTAATTGCCATCCTTGCGTTTGGATATCTAAATATTAAAAAGAGTGTGTTATCAAATAAGGTGTGGGGAGTAATGACCTTACTTGCTACTGCAAATATCGTAATTGCTGTGTTTATTTAGGGTACTGGATTTAACCTAAAGGCTAGGGTAGAGTCTGAGTTGTAACTGTAACGAACCACAGATTGCTAGATAAAGATCTGCGTTATGGGTGTGGACTCCGGAGGACCCGGGCCACTTTTAATTACGCAAAGGGGTGGAATCCGGTTCGCACCGGAGTCAGCCCATGCCAGCCATCGATCCAATTGTTCTTAAATCATTAGCTGATCTACAACCTGCCCTTTATTGGTTAGATGCAGATCCATTAGAACCAAGTTCTCACTCAGCTTTAATTGGTGACATCACAACTGATCTTTGCATTGTTGGCGCCGGTTACACCGGCCTTTGGACCGCACTTTTAGCAAAGGAGCGAGATCCAAATCGTGAGGTAGTAATTATTGAGATGCGCGAGACTGGAAATGGTGCATCTGGTCGAAATGGTGGTTTTTGTAACGCATCGCTAACTCATGGCTTTGTTAATGGATACACCCGTTTTCCAGATGAGATGGCGGTAATTGAAAGACTTGGAAGAGAAAATCTTGATGCGATTGAAGAGACCATAAAAAAATACAAGATTGATTGTGATTTTGAAAGAAATGGTGAGCTGCGAATGGCGGTTGCTCCATGGCAGATGGAAGGGTTAAAGGAAGAGGCGATTGCTCGCAATAAGACTGGTGATCATGTTGAGGTATTGGATAAGGATCAGATTAGAGCATTGGTGAATTCACCAATTTATGAGGGCGCTTTATTTGATCATGATGGAACAGCCTTAGTTGATCCAGCCAGATTGGTTTGGGGATTAGAGAAGGTTTGCCTTTCATTGGGGGTTAAGATTTATGAAAACTCCAAGGTTGAAGAGTTAATTGATGATGGTGATCAGGTAATTGTTAAAAGTGCTTATGGATCAATCAGGGCCAATAAGGTTGCCCTTGCCACAAATATCTATACCCCACTTGTTAAAAGTGCAAGAAAGTATGTAATTGCAGTTTATGACTTTCAATTAGTAACTCAGCCATTAACTAAGGAGCAATTAGACAGTATTGGTTGGAAGGGGCGAGAAGGATTATCTGATGCTGGATATCAATTCCATTACTACCGGCTAACAAAAGAGAATGAGATTTTATGGGGTGGTTATGATGCGATTTATAACTATGCAGGCAAGGTTCGAGCTGAGTATGAAGCACGTCCTGAGACCTATGCAAAGCTGGCATCAAACTTCTTTAAGACCTTTCCACAATTAGCTGGAATTAAATTTACCCACGGTTGGGGTGGTGCGATTGATACCTGCTCAAGGTTTTCACCTTTTTGGGGGCAAGCATTAGGGGACAAGGTTGCATATGTTTTGGGCTATACCGGTTTAGGTGTTGCCACTACAAGATTTGGTGCATCAGTGATGCTTGATTTACTAGATGGTGTTGAAAGTGAGGCAACGCAGTTGTCTATGGTTAAACACAAACCAATTCCCTTCCCACCTGAGCCATTTAGATTTTTATTTATCAGATTAACCCAATGGGCAATTACTAGAGCAGATAAAAATGGCGGAAAGCGAAATATTTGGCTTCGAGTATTAGACCGGCTTGGTTTGGGCTTTGATTCTTAATTAAAGGAATCCTAAGTTTTACTTGCGCTTACTAGATCCATTCTTTGCAAAAAATAGAATTGCCAAAATAGCAAGTGCAGTAATTATTGCTTCCATAACTAAATTTTATCCTTAACCTGCTCATTCAATCCAAATACCTAGATAAACCTTCAAAAGCGCGCCTGGCAGGAATCGAACCTGCGACCTACTGCTTAGAAGGCAGTTGCTCTATCCGACTGAGCTACAGGCGCATTATTTGAACGGGGTAAGTCTACCGATCACAACAGGTAAGGTTTGACCCTATGGCCGAGTTTATTTATACGATGAAAAAGGCGCGTAAGGCGCATGGTGACAAAGTAATTCTTGATGATGTCACTTTGATGTTCTTACCTGGCGCCAAGATTGGCGTGCTTGGTCCCAATGGTGCTGGTAAGTCAACGGTGCTTCAGATCATGGCCGGGTTACAACAACCATCAAATGGTGAAGCTTATTTAACACCTGGTTACTCAGTTGGCATCTTGTTACAAGAGCCACCACTTAATGAGGATAAAAATGTTTTAGAGAATGTGCAAGAGGGTGTTGCGGAGACAATTGGTTTATTAACTAGATTTAATGCAATCAGTGAAGAGATGGCAAACCCAGATGCTGATTATGACAAGCTGCTTGCTGAGATGGGAACATTGCAAGAGCAGCTAGATCATCGCAATGCTTGGGATTTGGATTCACAATTAGAACAAGCTATGGATGCACTTCGCTGTCCACCACCTGAGGCGGATGTGAAGGTTTTATCTGGTGGTGAGCGACGCCGAGTTGCACTTTGTAAATTACTTCTGCAAAAACCAGATCTATTACTACTTGATGAGCCAACCAACCATTTGGATGCTGAGTCTGTGCTTTGGCTTGAGCAACATTTAAGTAAGTATGAAGGAACTGTGGTTGCTATTACTCACGATAGATACTTCCTAGACAATGTTGCGCAATGGATCTTGGAGTTAGATCGTGGTCGTGCTTATCCATATGAAGGAAACTACACAACTTATTTAGAGACTAAAGAAGCTCGTATGAAGGTTGAAGGACAAAAGGATGCAAAGCGCGCCAAACGTTTGAAGGAAGAGATTGAGTGGGTAAGAATGAATGCCAAGGGCAGACAGACAAAATCTAAAGCCCGTCTTGCCAGGTATGAAGAGATGGCAGCTGAGGCTGATAAAACTCGTAAGTTAGATTTTGAAGAGATTCAAATTCCACCAGGACCACGTCTTGGTGACATTGTGGTTGAGTGCCAAAATCTGGTTAAAGGTTTTGATGATCGGATTTTGATTGATGATCTATCTTTTACATTGCCTCGCAATGGAATTGTTGGCGTGATTGGGCCAAATGGTGCTGGTAAGACAACATTGTTTAAAACAATTTTGGGAATGGAAAAGCCAGATTCTGGTGTGGTCAAGGTTGGTGAGACGGTAAAGATCTCCTACGTTGATCAATCCCGAGGTGGAATTGATCCAAAGAAATCACTTTGGGAGGTTGTCTCTGACGGTCTTGATTTCATCAAGGTTGGCAATGTTGAGATGCCAAGCCGGGCATATGTTTCAGCCTTTGGATTTAAAGGACCTGATCAACAAAAACCAGCAGGAGTTTTATCAGGAGGAGAGCGAAATAGATTAAATCTTGCGCTAACTCTTAAGCAGGGTGGAAATCTTTTACTACTTGATGAGCCAACAAATGATTTAGATGTTGAAACACTTGGTTCATTAGAGAATGCCTTACTTGAGTTTCCAGGATGTGCTGTGGTGATCTCCCACGATCGTTGGTTCCTAGACCGGGTAGCAACTCATATCTTGGCTTATGAGGGTGAATCAAAATGGTTCTGGTTTGAAGGAAACTTTGAAAGTTATGAGGAGAATAAGATCTCTCGTCTTGGTATTGATGCAGCCCGTCCGCACCGTGCTACCTATCGTAAGTTAACTAGATAAGCAGGAGTTGTAAATGAAATTTACAAGCAAGGTTTTTGTCAGATGGGCAGATCTTGATGCATTTGGACATGTAAATAATGCGGTCTACCTTACCTACTCAGAGCTTGCCAGAGTTGAGTGGGGCGGCAAACAATTTGCACCAAAGGATCCCGGCTCTGTTTTGGTTGAGATGACAGTTGCTCACTCTGAGGTTGATTACTTAATACCGATTACTAAATTTGGTGTTGATTATGATGTAAATCTATGGGTTGAAAACATTGGCAATACCTCCTTCACAGTTGCATATGAGGTTGTTAAAGATGGAGTAGTTTTTGCAAAGATGAAAACAGTTCAAGTTATGATTGATATTAAAATGATGAAACCTCGCCCAATTAATGAGGTTGAAAGAGCCTTCTTAAACCAATATTTAATCTCATAATAGATGGTTAAAAATCGGATTCACCCAGCCTGGATAGTTGCTGGCATTACCTTTGGTACCTTATTTGCAACCGCAGGTTTTAGAAGCGCACCCTCAGTTTTAATCCTGCCACTGGAGGAGGATTTTGGCTGGCGCCGGGATGTAATCTCACTGGCGGTTGCAATAAATGTTTTGCTTTATGGATTAACCGCACCCTTTGCAGCTGCTTTAATGGAGCGCTTCACCGTTCGCAAAGTTGTGATGGCAGCATTAACAACAGTTGGCACCGGTGCGCTATTAACAATTTGGATGAGCCAGAGCTGGCATTTGATGTTGCTTTGGGGAGTAGTAGTTGGTGTTGGCACTGGCTCGATGGCGCTGGTATTTGCCGCAACAATTGCAAATAGATGGTTTGTTAAAAGACGAGGCTTGGTGGTTGGAATATTAACTGCAGCTGCTGCCTCTGGTCAGTTGGTGTTTTTACCTGGTTTATCAAAGTTAGCCCAAGATCCAGGTTGGCGCGCCTCATCTTTAGTTATTGCATTAGGTGCTTATTTAATGGTGCCGCTAATTTTCTTTTTCCTTAAAGAGGATCCACAAAGTATTGGAACAACCCCATATGGCGCAGATGAGGATTGGACTCCGCCAGTTTTGCAAAAGACAAATGCGGCAAAGAATGCAATTGACACATTAAAGGCTGCATCAAAGGTTAGAAACTTTTGGTTTTTAGTTGGCTCATTTTTTGTTTGCGGGCTATCAACTAGTGGCTTAATTGGTACTCACTTTATTCCAGCCGCCCATGATCATGGCATGCCAGTAGTTACCGCAGCCTCTCTCCTTGCATTAATTGGCGTCTTTGATGTGGTGGGAACAATTTTTTCTGGTTACTTAACAGATCGAATTGATCCTAGAAAACTTCTCTTCTTTTACTACCTACTTCGTGGCCTTTCATTATTTTTACTGCCATCAATTCTCTTCTCAACCTTGCATCCATCAACCTTAGTTTTCATTATTTTCTATGGCCTTGATTGGGTGGCAACTGTGCCACCAACAGTGTTGTTATGCCGACAGGTATTAACTCCTGAAAAGGGAGCAATCATTTATGGCTGGGTCTTTGCAGCACATCAAATAGGGGGAGCGATCGCAGCCTTTGGCGCAGCAGTTCTTAGAATTAAATTTGGCGATTACGCAGCAGCTTTTTATGTGACTGGAATCCTTTGTGTAATTACTAGCTACTTTGTCCTACAAATTACTTTAAAAGAAAAAGTTAACTCATGAGCACAACTTTTTATGAAAGAGCAGGGGGTGAGAAAACCTTTAATGATTTAGTCTCACACTTTTATGCCTTAGTTGCAGTAAATCCAATTCTTCGCCCAATGTATCCAGAAAATGATTTGCATGGCGCAGGAAGAAGATTACAAATGTTTTTAGAGCAGTATTGGGGTGGACCAACAACTTATAGTGAAGAGCGAGGCCACCCACGATTGCGGATGCGCCATGCACCATTTCATATCTCACGGATCGAACATGATGCCTGGTTGATATGCATGAAGGATGCGGTTAATGGGTTAGAAATCGCTGATGATTTAAAAGCTGAGTTGTGGGAGTATTTGGAGGCAGCAGCCGCTGCCATGATTAACGCACCGGAAGGCATATGAGGACAAGTAAAAAAAGAATAACTTCTTTATTTGTAATTATTCTGACCGTTAGTTTCTTAACAGGTTGCGCAAATACAGAACCTGAATTAACTGCACCTAAATTTGAAATACCAGCAGAGCCAAAAAGTTTTGAAGATATGCTTGAAAATCCAAACTCCGTTGTTTACTGGGCATGGAAGAAGAGCGCTGATCAAATAATCAAAAACACGACTTCTAAAGCTGAATTTACAATTGAAGTTGGACCAAAAACTATTGCTGATAACACAAATCCAGCAGGTGGGATAAATCTTGCATCAAGGCTGTATCTTGATTTTGAAAAACAGATTCCTACAAAATTTGTATATTTTGAACGAAAAGATGTTGATTGGGCACAAGCACAGGTTAATAAATTTTATGGTTCTGCAATTCAAGACTGGCAGAAAAGAGAGGCGAGTAAAATGTGTCCCAGCGAAATTCAATGCCGTGGGGCAAGTGCTATGACATCTTTTGATAAAAAAAGTGCTCTTGTAATTTTAAGTTCGAGTGATTGGGGTAAACAAACCAAGAACAACACTGAAGGCCCAATTGAGGCTCATGAGTACACTCATATCATTCAAGACTCTCAGCAAGGAAAATATCTAGGAAATCTTCCTCGATGGCAATTTGAAGGTGAAGCAACATTTGCACAGAATGCTGCAATTTACTTTGATAATTATGAGAAGTATTTAGAGGCTCGCGAGTCAGTCATAGGAACCTTGGTCTATACCGTTAAGCCAGATGTTGAGTGGTTAACAGAGTTTATAAGTCCTAAAGATGGATACACCTATGGGGGTGCCGCGTGGGATAAATATGATGGCGCAAGAATTTATGATGTCGGAATGGCTATCACTGAAGTTCTAACAGCACTTGCTGGCCCATCGTCAACGATGCAACTTAGCCAGCTAGTTGGAGAAGGTTTAAGTTATGAGAAAGCCTTTACTAAAATTTATGGCGTTGAATGGGACAAAGGTGTGTCTATGATTGCTCAAATTTTAGTTAAAGTATTTAACCCTTAATTTACTTCTTAGATTTAGGTTGAGATTTATTTCCAACCTTTAATATTTCACCATTTCGTAGATACCAAATAGTTCCTTTAGCATCTCTAACTGTTGTAATTCGTAATCCCACTGTTTCAACTACGCCTTGAATTTCTAATACATCAACCTTGTCGCCAACACCGTATTGATCTTCAACCAACATAAAGATGCCAGATAAAATATCTCGCACCAATGTTTGGGCGCCAAGACCTAAGGCAACACCAATAACTCCAGCAGATGCAATAAGGGGCCCAAGATTTAATCCAAACTCAGCTAGGATCATAAAGATTGCAATCAACCAGATAACACCATTTAAGGTTGAACGCAATACTGTGCTAGTTGTTTTAGCTCGCTCCTTTTGTCTAACCCCAGATCTTTTTGGGCCAGGAATTAGATCAGCACTTGCCACCTTGTTCATTAAGCGGGTGATTGATCGTTGCCCAAATCTTGAGATGGTAATGGCAAGGATTATTACCACTGTGATGTTTAACGGCGCCCCAGTGAACCATTCAAGGGCAGAGTCGAAGTTTTTTGGCAGTTTCATGGTGATTTAAGGAAAACCTTAACCCAATTGTAAGAAGGAATCTGCTTAGAAATGCTGTCTTTTTCCCAAACCTCGGGCAAGATATACCTACGCAGCTCGAGCCACGCGCTGCCTAAAAGGGAGAAAGTTTTCAGTGTCACAAACTTTGGTACTGAACGCCACCTACGAGCCACTAGGTGTCGTATCAGAGCGACGAGCGTTAATCCTGGTTCTAAATCAGCGCGCGCTAAGTGTTGAAGATTCAGATCGCGTACTTACCTACGCCCGCGGTTCAATCACATTGCCCGCTGTTATTAAGTTAAATAAATTTGTGAAGATTCCATATCGACATGCAGTGCCACTATCTCGCAGAGCGATCTTTGCTAGAGATAACAATCGATGTGTTTACTGTGGTGTGACTGCAACCTCCATTGATCATGTGATTCCAAGATCTAGAGGTGGCGGACATAATTGGGAGAATGTGGTTTCAGCCTGTCATAAGTGCAATCACCTTAAAGCTGATAAAACTTTAAAAGATCTAGGTTGGCGCCTTCGTCACACCCCACGTGAACCAGTAGGGGCGGCTTGGCGTATATTGGGAACTGGAAAACCTGATCGAGTTTGGATTCCATATTTGAAACCATTTGGGGTAGAGGCGATGGGAGCGGCAAGCGCATGATTGAAGATGGCACATTTGCAGGTGAGGGCTTAACTGTTTTACAGACCCTTACCTATTTTGTAATTGCTCCAACAGTTTTATTCCTTGGTATCTCATTCTTTGCATACATCACCGCAAAGGAAACAAGATCAAAGAAAAAGGCGAAGCCGGTATCTCTTACTCATATTGAGTAATTACTTATCTTTTGCTTGAACCTTTAGCGCTCGCTCTAACGCATCTCTTCCTTCAGAAACTAATCTAACCAATCCTGCTTGGCCATCTTCTCCGGTGGTATTTAACCAAGTGATCGTTTTATCTAAGGTTGCTTGGGTAGTAATAAAAGTTGGATACATTCCCATCACAAACTTACTTGCTACCTCATATGATTTTTTGCCCCAGGTTTCAAGTAGTAGATCAAAGTAAGGATCAACATAGGAGGCAAGAAGTGGCCGGTGAAGTGCTCGCATAAAGCCGGCAATCTTTGCCTCACGTTGTGAGGTTGAGATCTCCTCAGTTGTAATTGATTTCCAAGTTTGTGCTTTTGCCTCTGGTGTTGGAAGTGCGGCTAATGCGGTGGCATGGGAGAGCTGGCCAGTTAAGGTGTTGTCTTTAAGTAATTCTGCGGCTAATGCTTGTTGATCCATCAAGCCGCGCTCTGCAAGTGCAATTACAAATGTCCACCTTAAATCAGCATCAACCTTAAGGCCTGCCAACTTTCCATCCAATAGATCTTTGATCAGATCATTGTGTTCAGCACTGGACGCAAATGAGGTTAGATTTCTAGCAAATTGAAGTTGGTGATCACTTCCTGGCTTTGCAGCATTTAACATCTTCTCATAAGCATTACCAACCTTAAGTCGGGCAGAGTCTCGTTTGTATGGTGCTGAGTAAAGCTCAACTGCAGTTACTAATTGATTTGCAATGATTGTGACAGTTGCAATGTCATCCTCACCCGGCAGCCCAGCAAGTGCGATATCAATAAAATCAGTTGCGCTTATCTCTGCATCTCGCAACATATCCCAAGCAGCAGACCAGCAAAGGGCTCTAGTTAGTGAATCATCAATTTTTCCAAGGTGGGCCTTTAATGTTGCAATAGATCTTTCATCAAATCTAACCTTGGCATAGGAAAGATCGCGATCATTAATAAGAAGTAGGTCCGCAACCTTCTCACCTGATAGCTCTTTAACCTCAGTTTTTTCACCGCTAACATCTAGCTCAACTGATTTACGCAGTACTACTCGATCTGAAACTATGTCATATAGACCAACTGCTAATCGGTGGGGACGAAGTTCCTTTGACCCAACAGGCATGGTTGGAGCCTCTTGAATAACGCAGATGGATTTGTAATTCCCATTTTCAATCTCAAGGGATGGGCGAAGTGTGTTAACACCTGCAGTTTGAAGCCAGGTTGAAACCCATGGCTTTAAATCACGGCCACTACTAATAGTTAGCTCCGTTAATAGATCATCTAGGGTGGTGTTTTTAAAGGCATGCTTTGCAAAGTATTTTTGTAAACCGGCGATAAAGTTTTCTCGGCCAACATGAACTACTAATTGCTGTAATACCGAGGCGCCTTTGGCATATGAGATGCCATCAAAGTTTCCAGCCACAGTATCGATATCAACCATATCGGTCACAATTGGATGAGTGGAACTAAGTTGATCTTGACGGTATGCCCAGTTCTTTCGCTCCTGGTTAAATCCTGTCCAAGAGTTTTTAAATCTAGTTCCTTCAACCATGGCAAGGTATGAAGACCACTCAGCAAATGATTCATTTAGCCAAAGATCATCCCACCACTTCATAGTGACCATATTTCCAAACCACATATGGGCCATCTCATGCAAGATTGTGTTTGCCCGCGCGTTATACATTCTCTCTGTTACCTTAGATCTAAATACTAAAAGTCTTTCCAAGAAGGTAACTGCGCCAGCATTTTCCATAGCGCCCCAGTTGAAATCAACCACAGCGATTTGGTCATAA
>Ga0247722_10000774_pt1 | contig 18531 bp, 14 predicted proteins | sample MSEWelMarce3H_FC_FD_189094 | JGI IMG/M metagenome (GOLD analysis project Ga0247722, IMG submission 189094) | Subsurface sediment microbial communities from gas well in West Virginia, United States - MSEEL Well Study Marcellus 3H_FC | ecosystem: Environmental > Terrestrial > Deep subsurface >... | reverse complement strand
GTGTTTTTTGGGACTACCCTTCCCGGGATTTGAACCCGGCACCTTCACCTTCACCCCGAAATCGCACATTTTACTGACCGGCCTCTCAACCGCTACACCACCGCGTCAATTCAGCGCATCTCGCTGAAGTGCATCGTAGTTTGCGCATATATAAAGCAGGGGGCGACAAGCACCCCCTGTAACCCCACTGCGCATGTCCACCACCCTCCTATGTAACGGGAAATGAGTAGGATATCGTGGAACCAGTGGGCGACAAGCACCCCCTACAACCCCACTGCGCATGTCCATCACCCTCCTAATGTAACGGGAAATGAGTAGGATACCGTGGAACCAGGGGCGACAAGCATCCCCTACAACCCCACTGCGCAGAGGGGGTCTGAGGGGGGACGAATGTCCCCCCCCCTTATAAAAAAATAAGCACTCGCCGCGCAGAGGGGGTCTGAGGGGGGACGAATGTCCCCCTCTCCACCACTTCGTATGTCCCCGACGCCAGGTTCGCCACGTATACCGCCCGCGGCCAGTAGTCTACCGGCACAGCGTCCGACGTGCATATCCCCCGCGTTATCCCGTCGCTGAACTCCACCCACGCGAGCTCGAACTCGAATTCCCGCGGACCCTCGTGCGGCACGCTAATCCAGTGCCTCGGTTTCTCGCCCATCGTATCTCAGTAAAATATTTAATAATTATATAAGTATCTAATGTCTCTTGTATCCATTTGTATTTATATATTTTTGGAAAACCAAAGCTCCTACCCAGAAAAGGAAATCACCTGCTCCCCCCCCCCTTACCAAAAAAAGATACCGGCAACCCGTTTCGATCGGGTGTCCTCGGAGTTATGAGCCCCGCGCGCTGCCGCTGCGCCATGCCGGTGAATCAGGGGGCGACAAGCACCCCCTGCAACCCCTCCGTGCATCCAGTGCGCAGAGGGGGTTTAAGGGGGGACGCATGTCCCCCCTCCGCTTCTGTAAAGCGGACGAATTGGAAATTTACCACCCGTAGGTGTCGATCCTACGCTTGCCTTTTAATGAGAAAGAGATAACCGTCAGATGTTCGGACCGGATAGGTCAAGAGTTTTCCAACGACGTTGCTGCCCGCCATGGGGGTGGTCTGTTAATTGGGGAACCCATCCTTTACGAGGAGGGGGTTTAAGGGGGGACGAATGTCCCCCCTCCCGCTTCTGTAAAGCGGACGAAAGATAAATACCGGAGATTGGGCTCGAACCAATGTCCTCGGAGTTATGAGCCCCGCGCGCTTCCTCTGCGCCACCCCGGTGTGATGAACAGGGGGCGACGAACGCCCCCTGCAACCCCACTGCGCATCCACCGCGCAGAGGGGTCTGATGGGGCGTATGCCCCCCTCCGGCTTCTGTAAAGCCGGCAAATTGGAATGTTACCCGCGACCAGTTTCGATCTGGTGTCCTCCGGCTCATAAGGCGATAACCATGTTTCTGGCAGACCGCTGTCGGTCAAGTATTCGAATCACGGCGTTTTACGGCGCGCTTCCTCTGCGCCACGCGGGTTTTTTTTTCTCCCCCATCGGGAATCGAACTCGGGAGTTCGGATTGTGTGTGCTTTCTCTGCTTTTCTCTGCTTTTTTGTGCTTTTTTTGTCCGGCCCTCAAACCACTACACCACACCGTCAATCCAGCGCATCTCGCCGAAAGTAGAGGTTGCTTAATGGGTATATGAAGCAGGGAACCAAAGGTTCCCCGCACCCCTCCTACCATGAAACAACTGATTCTCTCATCGCGTAATTTGTATTTTTTTTATTATGTGCTGATAATATTTTCTGTAAATAGAATAGGTCATTAAAAAATGTCGTTAAGCAATTTTCCGAATTTGACAAAATCAATTAACACAGCGTTTGCAATAACGCCGCCTACGTCTACTCTAAGCACAACATATGGAACTACATGGACTCAATTAGGTAGCACATTTGCGGGTGTTTCCGATGACACATTGGGTCTGCAAATGGGAATGTCAAATGACGGACTAACAATTGCATTTACTATTGGAAGAGATGATGCCGGGGGAACGAATAGAGGGTCCGTAAAAGTATATCGATGGTTAAACAGTACGTGGACGCTGCTTGGAAATCCGTTTTATGGTTTGGTCGATAATGAAACGTTTGGTGGTATATCACTAGGATATGATGGAAATACGATTGCTATAAACTATATGGAAGCTGCTCAATGGACAACTAATACATCTAAAAGAGGATTTTGTGCAGTTTTTTACTATAATCCAAACAAAACAACTGGAAGTAATGACGTTACGAATGCATTATTTGGACCAATTGGATGGTCTATATTAGGCGGTGTTATTTATAACGAAGGTAACGGCGATAATGCAGTCGCCATAAAATTATCCGGAAATAATAAAACAATTGCAATAGGCGTACTTACCAATGATGGAACAAGTGGAAATATAAACGACCAGCGTGGTAGTGTTCGCGTCTACTCATATGATGCAACAAAGACAACCGAAGTAACCGACCAATCAAATCCAAATTTTGGCCCAATTGGATGGACGCGCATTGGACAAGATATAGACGGTCTTAATGCATTAGATAATTTTGGATCTCCATTAGAAATATCAGTTGATGGTGGAATTATTGTAGTGGGGTGTCCGGGTGCAGACGACCTCCCAACGATTATGTTTGGGGAAAGATATGGTCAAACCAATTTTGGTCATGCCAAGGTTTTATATTGGACGGGCTCAACATGGACTCAGCGTGGGCGAAATATGTATCCGCAGGTATATTCTATATATGATTACAATTTGTATCATCCTTCGACTATCGGTATCTCATCAGATGGTAATACTGTTGCATTAGGAAATGGAAATTATGCAAGTTATCGAGGTATCACAAGCACTTGGATATGGAATGCTACCAGTTCTGATTATATGCCACTGGCATCACAAGTCAACGAATTTGGGGATTGGCAGGGGTCTGGACGAGCTACGCTTAATTCGGATGGCACGGTTATGGCGATAGGCGCAAATGATGCGGATAATAATACATCAAATGGCGGAACTTTACGCGTATACAAACTGACAACAAAGTCAACAACATTGATATCGAGCGCTCCATCAAATATGGCAGCTTACATATCCGATATCAACTTTGGTGGCATGACAACAAATGGAACAATATACCGAGTTACAATAACGGGAGCCGTATCCGGCGGTACCGTTTGGGGAACAAATATATACAGACACGATTCCAATTTGGCCATGGCAGCGGTTCATGCCGGAGTGGTTGCAAATGGAGAGACAAAGGAAGTATTTGTCGTTATGGAACGACCTCAAGTATATTATTTTAATACTACCCGACTTGGCATAACCAGTTCAAGTTACGGTCCTGAAAGTAGTTCGTATCCAATGGGTTCGTATGGTGCATATTTTTTTCAGACAACACCCAGATATTGGCTAAAAATAGGAAATGATATTTTCGGCGCGGTAAATGAAAATTTGAGCAATGGTGGTTGTTTATTATCATGCGATGGCACAAGAGTCATGGTCGGTAGTTGGTTTGGAGGTGCTGGTGGAGTAAAAGTTTTTTCGATAAATTCCTTTGGACAATTTTCATACACAAGTAACAATCCATCAGTTGCCGATATCAAAGGATTCATAGCTGTGCCATTAACATCCGGCCAAACTACGATAACTGCCACCCAGTCAGCATCTGGTGGAACTCCGCAAAGCACAATAACTGCCACTCTTACGATTCAAGGAAATGAAATTTCGTCGAACTTTTCAGCGTCAACATTCACAGTTGATTCATCCAAGGCGTTCGGAGACGCATCTTTTGCGATACTCGTGCGCCCTACCAGTAACAGCAACGGTGCAATCACATATAGCAGCAACAACCCTGCCATTGCCACAATCGACGTGTGTGGTAATTGGATAACGCCGGTCTCTGTCGGAGACGTAAGTTTCAATGCGACGCAAGCGGCGACGGCACAATACACAAGTTCATCCATATCAAGTAACCCGCTCACCGTTTTGCGCGGAACACCCATACTGTCAACTTTCACAGTTGCGTCGGCTAAAACATTATTAGACGCGTCATTTGTAATCACCGCACCCCGTCCCACCAGTAACAGCAACGGCGCAATCACGTATAGCAGCAGCAACCCCGCTGTTGCAACAATTGATGCGTCCGGAAATTGGATAACATTGGTCTCCACGGGAGCCGTAAGCTTCAATGCCACTCAAGCGGAAACAACACTATATATCAGCGCTTCCAAAACCAGCAACATGCTGACAGTTTCAAAAGCTACGCCCACGCTGGCATTTGAAAGTTCACCACCCGCTACAAAAAGTGTAATAGACGCAGCATTCACGGTTACAGCAACCAGCGCGAGTCCTGGTGCAATCACATATACGAGCAGTAACATCTCATTCGCAACGGTCGGACTAACCACTGGATTGGTTACATTGAAAGGTATCGGCACCGTCACGATAACCGCCACACAAGCCGAAACCTCTCTCTATGCATCAATCATCGCAACGTATTCCGTTGAGATAAGTTCGGTGGGTTCGACCTTCGCCGGACAAATTATTTCCCCTGAAACCAGCTTTGATGGTCTGAATTTTTCTGGAGCGTCATTGGTCGGAACTACACTTTCGGGCGTTTCTTTTTCAGGGGCTACGCTTACAAACGTAGACTTTTCAGGCGCGACCATCACTGGAACCGATTTCACCAACGCGAATATCAGCGGCGCCACCAACCTACCCGCGTTTAGCACCGCTCAAAAACTGCAGTTGCTTAGCAATATAAACAATGTCGCAATTGGCGCTGTTCAAATCGCACAGCTAAGCGGCTCGGATATTAACGCCATACTTCCCACTCCGGTGCCATACCTTGCAAGTGCCACGTTCGCGGTTAAAGCGCCCAGCACATTGGACGCAAGCTCAAACAAACTTGTTACTATTACCAATACCGATATATCGAATAACACGTCCATATATATTCCATTGAATGCGAATGAATCTGTCAATATAAATGGCGCAGTGCTTTACTTCAATGGCACGACCTTGGTTGATGCCAGTAATAATACACGGACATGCCTAACCATTGCAGGAGTGCCATTTAAAATTTACGCAGGGTCCATCATAGCATTGAATATATTGAACCTCCTTAATAAAATAACATTTGCAGGTGGTGATGCAAGTGTAAGCAGGTTGTATGACATCATGTCCGAACTATTTGTTTTTAAATGAAGTGCTTACTATTACATTACAATAACATTTCATTAACGATAGTATTGAATTTATGATTTTTATTTATGAATAATATATCTACCTGCATGTTAAAATTATTTATATAGTGATTGTCCATTATGTCATACGTAACAAATCCTATTGAATTCATAAACAGTATGTGTTCTAAAAAGTTTGGCACGCCTTCGTTATACTGACCAAATAATGGTATTTCTATGAGTATAAAATCCGTTTTTTCCAATATTGTGGTACACCCTTTCAATATGGGTATCTCTGCACCCTGACAATCTATCTTTATGAAAATATTTTTTGAATCCTTGAAAAGATTATTGTTTGCAATATGCGTATTTAAATCAACTGTGTCTCGTTGAATAACTTCACAATCATTATAATGATGTGTTTTTTCTCTAAAAATCGAATCTCCTGTATTTTTCTTTTGATACCAATTTATTTTGTCGATTTTATCGTTCAATATAACATTATACACTTTGACACGTTCATCTGATTGAAACCTTTTTAGTTCTTGATAGTCAATTCCTTCGAACAAAAAAAAATTAGCATTATCAAACATTTGCCTCGTATCATTTGTCCAATTTCCGTGATGGGCACCAATATCTAATACTGTATCTGGACAATATCCTTTCTCCTTCAAAATTTTAATCCTATAATTCATTGTCATTCTTGTAATATATAAGTTGTATGATGTATAGACAATCTCTGACCGAGTTACTTTAAATACTTTTTATACAGTTTAAACATTACGTAAAACGAATAAATAATAATTAATAATTTTATTTTTATTACTATTAATGTAAAAATAAAAATATCACATGAGAAAACGTGTAAATGCTCGTTGCGGGGCTCGAACCCGCGACCTTGGGCTCATAAGACCCATGCTCTGACCAACTGAGCTAAACGAGCAAATCAAATGTATACCGCCAGCGAGTTTCGATCTCGCGGTCTCTCAGTTAGTTAACCGTCTTGCAGGACAGACCATGTGGTCAAATTAATTAGCTGAACGATGTTTGGGGTCCAAGCGCTTTTCCACTAAGCTATGGCGGTTTAGTTATTAGGTCGGGTGGTTGGGTGGGGATGTTCCTTTGTGAATAGCGAATACATCCCCGATGTGAAATTGTGTCAGATTGAGTTATGAAGATGATGAGAAAATTTGGCGGTGTGCCGGGAATCGAACCTGTGACTTCTTAGAAGATAGTTTTATTTTGTGACGAACATCGTGACTTATGCCATTCCCATTAAGCCACACTACCGTGATTTGTTCGCCACGAAAGATGACGCATCGAAATGGCTATATAAAGAAATAATAAATAAAATATTTAGCTACAATATACAAAAATGAAAAAACAAACTCGCGTTCACAGGCATCGCCGCAACCAGACGATGCGAAAAAGGCAACAACAACAACAACAACAACAAATGCAGGGAGGTAGGCGACTCATTACACATCCAAAAATAAAATACAACGACGGTAATTCCGATGGACACAACTTATCGTGCACAAAATGCCAGGGCCGAAATTTTATAGTGAAAACAATGACACTTGGAACAAAAATAAAATCGTTTCTTGGTTTTGGTATTTTAGACAACCGTTTTAAGATTTTTACGTGCACTGGATGCGGGTTTGTTCAAATGTATAGCAATAATATCACATGTGACGGAAAGCAATGTGACCCGCTTATCAAGATGTAGGTTCGGGTTCGGCTTGACGCTTATTCAAATTCAATTGATTCTCGGGCGAAAAATCGTCGCGAATTTCTTGTAATTTATATCCTCTAATGAATGCACGCATTCGCGGCATGTCCGAAGAATCGTCGCCATACTGTCCGTAACAATCCGAGTGCATGAAAAAGTATTCTAACCCACCATTCAGCGCATTTCTGCGCGCATACCATGCGCACCCCATTCCACCGTAAAATGTGATGTAGTGTCCCGGTTCTATATCCTGTGACTCCGCATTAGGCCGCGGGTCAAAGCCGATAGATAGTGGGTCGTCCGTAATACACACGTTTCTATCTCCATTCGGGCATCGTTTCAAGTGGGTGCCACAAAATCCGTCACATAATACACACACGTGACCGGCTGTCGTATGCGATGCGCGGTTGTCGCACATTGGTTCGTTGCATCTCTCGTCAAACGGAATAGTTTCCTGAAAATAAAAACTCAAACTGCGAACTGCTGACAGATTATCACACTCCATCTGACCGTGACCATATCCTCTGCACTTGCCACATCTGTGAGCGACAGTTGCGTGTGATGCAGCGTATCTGCATCCGCCAACCTTGCAGTATGCCATTTGGGTTACTCATATGTAGCAATAAGTATTTAAGTTGAAACCGTAATTAATATTATAATACATATATTATTATACTAATTTTACTATTTACACACATCGTTTACACAATGTTGGACACCATTTTAGATTTCAGTAAAACGAGTTGGTATAAAATTGTATATTATATTTTCTTGTATGGGTCGTATATCCTATACGGATTCACGCTGTTGGCTATTTTAGGGGGTCTTCCAAACATGAACTTGTCGCATAAAATACCCGAATACTTGGCCATTCTTCAAAATGGACTCAAATATTACGTGTGTTTTTTCCTGATTGTTCGATTTAATCCGTTATTCTCTCATTCTGAGTTCACCCAATTTGATGCAGACATCGTATTTTCCTCTGCAATATTCTTGTTACTTACCACATCGCTTACGTCTGTCGTTACAACCTACGTAACCGCGCATATTGCCAATCCAGCGACATCAGCATTAAATGACATGTGGCAACCGAAGATGCAGTGATTACGATTACTGCATTCTTCGTCTGGTAATCCGCGCATTAACTCGCGAACGACCTGACCTGGTAGTTGTCGCCAAACGGCCACGCGGTTCTTGTCCACCGTCATATCCTCCTCCGCCATTCGCACCACCCCCAAAAAATTCGCGCAGTTTCTCGAGAATCGTTGTTCCAATCACATCATCAACCTCGCGTTCCTCGTCCGTATACTGTCTGCCGCGTTCATTCGTAGCACGAGCCAAATATTTATCAAAGTCTTCTGTCCGGAAATTGAGAGAATGAAAGATTCGACTGTTCTTGAATCGGGTAATGAATTGTTGCATTGGAATGTGGCGCGAGTACGGTTTTACGCGTATAACGTATACGTTTTCGGCGTGCATCCCCGGATGCTTCCGGTCATCTATAAAAAAGACTTCGAATTTTCCCATCATATTGGTGCATCGAACCAAATCGGCGTATGTTTTGTCATGCGTGGTTCGTTTAACTTCCACAATTTCGCCGTTCGGGCGTCGGAACGCGCCGATTACCTTGTCGAATACTTCATACCGGGCCTTTGCGTTGAAAAAGTTTTTGATATTGTTCGTCCAACTTATAGGACCCGTGTTATTCGTGTATATCATCACGTTACTGCAGCGCTTTACGCGCTTCATCCTCGAGAGAAAACGCATGACATCCAAAATCTTAGGACGAAGAAGTTCAGGATATAAGTCCATGATTTGGGTAAAATATTTGTTTATTAGTGCCGTTCCAGGTGATTCAAACTCGTTATCTTCGCTGCCGCTACTATCACTGCCGTCACCGTATCCACGCTTTGCATTTAAAATAGATGTGAGTATGTGAATGAATTCCCCGAATTCGCTGAATACGCCGAGTGTTTCATCCATATCGAATACAGCAATTTTCCGCAAAGTGGACACATTTCGTTTACGGTCATTTTCTAACAACGGTGCTATATTCGAGAGAATAATATCTTGTGTTGGCGTATGTCTGGCGTTTAACATTCTCGATTCCGTTCCACTAATATATTATGTCAAAATAAATAGTAGGCTAAAATACGCACATATATTAATATATGTGCGTATTTTATTAATGTAATTTTGTAAATTATTTTATTACATAATATTTAGTTAGCATTTAGCAACAATTCACCCATGCCAGCCCTGACACGTCGAAAATGCGTAAAAATCCTAAACTACTACAAGAAAAATACGCGAGGAGTAAGCTTACCCACACTTCGAAGGCGTACTTCACATATTCTACACCGGAAAATGTGTCAATGTGTAAACGCGATTTATAAAGGCTCGGAGTCACGAACTAATGCCAAATACACGCGCGCAGTTGCGATTTGCAAGAACAGTGTGTATATGAAAAAAGGGGTGCCGCCCCCAAAATTTAAATGCAAAAATGAATAAATATTTAAAATATTTAAAGATTTAATCATTTAAATCTAAAATAAAATGTCCGATAATACAGTTACAGTTTCAAGGTCTGACCCTTATTCGCTGGACTGGGTTATTTTAAAAGTATTAAATGCTGATGAAACTGTATTCTTAAAAAGATCACTTGAAAATCTTATTACCAATTCAAACATTAAAAGTAATACGTATAACAAAAGCATAACCGGTATAAAATGCGATCGATTTGATCTATTTCACTATATTAACGATACGTCATATGGAACGCCAATATTGAAAAAAGTTATATCCGTTGTTAATGACGCGTTAGCTGCATCCAAATTAACTACTAAAAAGGTTAATAGAGTAAACATGGCTTGGACAATAAATGGTTATGATAATGCGTTTCACACAATACATAGTCACACTCCCAGAAATATATTATTTAATAAAGGCCGACATTATGGGATTTCAGTATCAATATATTTGACCGTGCCAACTGTAGTCGACCCATTACGAACTGGAAATTTATACGCAGTTTTACAAGACCATAACAAAGACAATTATACATTTTCACATCATCCTGAAGAAGGCGATGTGTTAATTTTTCCAAGTTGGATATATCATGGTACTACACCACAATCACCTGGATTGAGACAAACGTTAAATTTCGATTTCATTCTTGACGATAATGAAGCATAACGTGTATGATTTCCAACAAAACATTTAACTTCAAATTTTATTTCAAATGTTGAAGTGCATCAAGAATAATCCACTCTTGAGAGGTAAGTTTTTGAAATATTATATTTTCACTCAAATTTAAATTAAAAAAACGCACGATTCCAAACCGCACCGTTTTGCAACGAATGCATGCTGAATTATCTTCGTCGTCTTCTTCATCGCTATTGCTACTATTGGTATTGGTACTGATATCGTCGGCATTGTTGTCATTGTTTTTATATTGGTGTTGGTATATGTTGCATACGTGCGCGCCGTTTGTTAGAGTCAATTTATCAGGGGTTTTTAATGAAATCCATCGCACATATTCGCCTACACGAATATCGCGTTCCGTTTCTGAATATTTGTAACCAATTAGTCTGGCGTGCATTATTCTCAATGCGTCGCCTTTTATCTGCAGCTTTTGAAGTATGTCGTTTTTTTCGCGTTTTATTTGTGCATGAGATGTATGGACAATCGACGCAATGTTATCATTTTCGATTGCTTTTTTGAGTTCCTCCATATCAATACCATTATCATTTGCCATGTTTGCAATCTTACACTTATGGGTTATATTATATGTTAAAACATGTGATGTGTTTTTATTATTATTGTGCATAATAATAAAAAATAAAAAAGCAGACAATTTGATTATGATTAATTATTTTATTAATAGTGTTAAACTTACACACTTGTTGAATTATAATATACGCGCGCTCTCGAGTTGTTTGCATGTTTAGGATGATGCGGCGGCGGGTAACTTGCGAACAATCTTCTTCTTTGTGATGGGCTCTTCACTCTGCTGTTGCTGTTGTTGCTGAACTGGTTGGACATGCACTGGGGCAGCCGATGATACTGATCTTGACAGCAGACCCGAGTCATCTTGTTCGTAATCATCTTCGTCAGACTGGTCATGAAGCTGCTGTTGCTGTTGCTGCTTCTGAAAGTTCAGAGTCTGTTGCTGTGCATGTTGAGGCTGCGCATCACCGCCCAAGTCAATGCCGCAGGTTCCACGAAACGACATCTTGGGTTTGACGATGGCTTGAACGAGATTCCAAGTAACTCCGAATTTACCACCAGCAAACCAGATTCCACCGCATTGAACTCCAACTGCGACTTGCGATCCCTTCTGGATGAAATCGCCAGGAGCAAGTGAAGGATTTTGAGCAACCGGGAAAATCAGACGACGGTCGGGGTCGTAGAGGTCGATGTTCTTCCACACGCCCTCCCAGCAAGGAAGCTTGATCTTGAATGTCGGAGCACGGCTGAAATCGGTCTCAAGCGTGTTCTTGTCCTTGGGATACCTGAGCATAGGTGTGAAGAGCGCGTCGACAGTTTCCATCGACATCTTGGGCTTTCCGAGCCACTCCTTGGAATTGGTGATGGCATCCTCCTTGATTTTCGTCTCGAAAGCTTGCAAGTTTGCAAAGAACTTGCGAGTGTTGTCGTCGTAGAACTCCTCATTTGGGAATTGTAGCGCCATATCATGTGTCACTTTGCCAGTCTTCTCGTCAACAAACTGATTCACACCCCATGTCAGCATCATGGGCGATGAGATTTGAAGAACGGTTCCGGACGCGGCATTCAGAATTCCAATGCTTTTGCCACCAGATGTGTTCACCTTGGGCTTGGCATACTTCGTGCTGGTCTGGGCATGGAATGCGGCAGGAGACAGAATGTTCTGGGCAGCTTCAGAGCGTTGAGTTTGAGTAGAAGACATTTGATTGATTGGATTGATTGTCTGCTTGATAATAAGTTGATTTGATTGTGTGGTTGTTGAACTACTACTACATATATGGGCTAAACCTTTATATCAATTTTTTTATTAATAATTAATAATAACAAATGCGTTAACCCAATATAACGAAAAGATACAATTAATGAACAATAAAAATGTTATTTATTTATGAACCAAAAAATATGTATATATAATATATATTAAGTAAATCTATATATTATTGTTTTATTTTTTTTCGGTTATACGATGGAAGAAACATCTTTTATGCAGCGCATGATGGCGAACCCATCAATGCATGACGTTTTTAAAAATCTTTTAAACCCGTCACAAGCCAAACATGGAACCCAATTGATCACGGTTCACGGAGAACATCTTCCTGGTGGTAAAAAAACAGAAAATTATGGCATAAAATTCATGCTATGCTTTTTAGCTTCTTCTGGAACAGTAAATTGGGCAAATGAAGAAGTAAATCAAAAAGCAATGGCTAAGTATAATGCCATACTTGATACTCCGGGATTTATGCCATATAAACCTGCTATAATATCAGGAGTTGCATCATTAATACCTACAAGACATATTATTCCAGTTCCCACGTTAGATGAATTATATTTGGCACTGGCATTTAGAGTATCTATTGAATTAGAATTTATTGATGATGCACATGTGGTGCAACAACAAACCGAAAATAAGATACGAACTGCGAAAACATTGAGAGAAAAGCTTATGGTTAGTGATAACGAATCGGGATTTACAGACGCAACTAAATCTAAGGAACGTAATTTCTCAACAACATTGCCCGTTTATCAAACCAGTGGTTCAGGTTCTCCGGGTTCCAGTCCACGAACCAAATCCAGCAAATCAGGCAAATCAGGTTCTCCGGGTAGTCCACGATCCAAATCCAGCAAATCAGGCAAATCAGGTTCTCCGGGTAGTCCACGATCCAAATCAGGTTTCGTAGAACCAATAATAATAGAAGAACTTATGCATATATTGAGACCACCTATTGACATATCTCATAAAGGGGAAATCAGAGATGTTGTAACCTTAGACCAAATGAAGAAATTTATAGACTTGACCAGAAAACATAGTATTGTTCTTCCTACAAGAGATTGTCTTGAAAAAAGGTATTCACTTACCGCAAGATATGAAGAGGTGAATGAAAATGAACATGAAAGTTTGCAGACTGATGAAGATGATGGAATAACAATAAAGGATAAAGGTTATGAGCACAAACTGTGTTTAATTATACCGTATGATGGAACAGAAGGTGCTTATGTGGGGCATATTACTTCCTTTCAAAACGACCAATATAAAGTTGAAAATGTGATGCGCGGTTCGACTATAAATTCAGCTCCTCCTTATATTCTTCCTCCTTCTCCTCTACTTGTAGGTTATTCAAAGCATATAGGTAAGCATTTACAAACTGAATTTAATGGGAGGGTAGCAACTAACGGGCACTCTCAAGCATCTAAAGAATGGAATAAATGCGTTATTGTGCCCAAAGATTCTACATATAAAGATATTGGGTTTTTTCAATGGAAAATTATCGATTTAGGGGGCGTGCGTCATCTTGTAGTCAACATTTGGAATTTAATATCCAGATTAGAAGGAACAATGGGAACAGACGCCGGTGGTATTTTCATATCTACTACATCGGATACACTTCAAATGTGTAACTTAATGGGGTTAGAATATGTTACAGGATTAGACCTTACCTGCGTCGTTCCGGGCATGCGAACTGCTGGATGGGTAATTCTTGATAAGGATAGTTGGGACACGGAAGTGCGAGATGTTGATAGTCAAATTGCACATGTCCATCCTATTGTCGTCGGTGAAAGATCAAGACAACATGTTAGTGCTAAAGATATGAACCGTAATATTCATAAACAACTCGATACAGTCGATACAATATTGAATATGTTTAATGGGAAGGGAAGTGCTGAATTAAAAATAAGCACTATTGCTGATGCTACTCTTAAAAAAACGAGACATGGAAAAAAATATGTCCATGATGAAATGTTTACAATGCACTATTTCTTTAAGGGTATTACAACGGGTCCTGAAAGGGAATATCTTGCCGTTCATCCGCCGGTTCCAGTATTAACTGCCATTTCAACCCATCTAACAAAAATAGAAGAGATTTTATTATCATATCATTCAGCTACGACTGCAGAAAAGAAAGCTATGCTGACAGAATATAAAAAGGAATTAGGCGAGATTCTATTACTTATAGAAAGACATGAAATAACTGTTGCGAGTTTTAAAGTTAGGCCCATTCAGGGTGAAATTGATGATTATACTGCGTTAGTTAGACAATTTATAACACGACCAAAGGCATTAGAAGAACTTATGATACCAGAGAAATTAAAAGAGTTTACAACCATTGTTAAGGCACGACTCGCCGTGTTAGGCGAAGACCCCGCAAACATATCTGTTTTCAAAAAAATCATAAAGAAAACAATAATTGATTCAACATCAACACCTGGGCCACCGAAGAGAGCGACCGCCACAGCAGCAGCAGCAGCAGCAGCAGCAGCAAAAGGGGCAGCGGGAAAAAAAGGTGGGAAACGAAATAAAACCAGAAAACATCGCCGCCATCAAAAAGAAAGAACGACCAGAAGAATAAGAAGTCGCGGATTAAGGAAGCGCGCGCACACTCACCGAAGGCGATGATAATTTTTATTTACCAATAAAGTAAAGAATTCTTAATGAATATTATATAAACTTATACTTATAATTTTCATTACAATCTATCCGACTAATAAAAAAAATGAATCAACAACGCGTTAAATACAAGACCCTCATTATTGTCGAATCGCCGTCCAAGTGCCGAACAATAGAGAAGCTGCTCGGGCCCGGATACATGTGCGTCGCGAGTTGCGGACACATTCGCGAAATATCCGACGGATTGACCGGCCTTCATCTGGATACTATTTTATCTGACCCCGAATGGATGCCAACGTATACCACAATCAGCAAAAAGTTGCACCATATTCGTTCCATTAAAAATGCAATCTCGGACTGCAATGGAACCATTCTGCTCGGGACTGATGCAGACAGAGAAGGTGAGGCGATTGCGTGGCACATTTGCCAGCATTTCGGGCTGCCGGTTGAAACTACCCCGCGTATCACGTTCAATGAAATCACGCAAACCGCCCTGGAATGCGCAATACGAAATCCACGAGTCGTTGATATGCAACTGGTGCGCGCGCAACAGGCGAGGCAAGTGCTCGACTTGATGATAGGATACAAAATAACACCGCTTCTCTGGAAATCGGGTTCATCAATTCCGAATAAAAACAAAAAACAAATACTTTCGGCCGGGAGGTGTCAAACTCCAGCGCTCCGTCTCGTTTACGACAATGATGTTGAAAATCGCGCATTATCTCTTCATCCGAAATACTATTATAAATGCGTTGCATATTTTACGAGTCATAATATTGGATTCTCTCTTTCTCGCGAGTTAGAACTTGAAGAAATTGAACCGTTCCTGAAATTTTATACGAATGCGGACAATATACGACACGTGTTTCGCGTAGACCCGGATATTAAACGAATAGCCCAGTCGGCACCAACCCCGCTTAAGACGAGCACGCTGCAACAACTCGCGAATTCAAAATACGGTCTGACATCTTCCGAAACGATGGAAAGCGCGCAACTGCTCTACGAGCGCGGACTCATAACATACCATCGAACCGATGTTACTCAACTTAGCCAGGAGTTTCGCGAAAAGGCAAACCAGTATATTGAGAGAAAATGGGGTAAAGAGTATATTAATATGAAAGAGTCGTTTATAAAGCCGCAACATGTTGCACATGCACATGCACATGCACATGCACATGAAGCTATTCGACCAATTGATGTCGCGCTCACTGCAGATAAAGCAAAAATCATTTCAAGGTCTTCTTTAATAGGGGGAGACGTATCCGATATGTCTACAAACGAATGCCGCATATATCATCTGATATGGATACGCGCAGTTCAAAGCTGCATGCCTCCTGCAACATGCGATAAGCTAACTGCCCGAATTAAAGCGTTAATGGGAGAACAAGTAATGTATGAGTACACGCACAATGCATTTCGCCCCGTGTTTGCCGGGTGGCGGGCATGTGGTCTTTCTGATAATGATACAGAAAATGATAGAGAAAATGATACAGAAAAAGAAGAGAATCCGAACCCAATGAACAATAAGTCATATTTTGATTTTTTACTGTCATTGAAGCCTGACTCAATACTTCCATATAACAGTATTTCATGTATTACCGAGCTACGCAATGGACCCAAACACTATACAGAAGGCGGACTGATTAAACGAATGGAACATCTTGGAATCGGTCGACCGTCTACTTTCGCGTCTATTATGCATACATTAAGAAAACGCGAGTTCGTTGTAAAGCGAGATATTATTCGCAATATTGGAACGCATTTTGATTGCGTGAATTACACGATATCTCACGACAGCAAAGTGAGTGCGTCGGGTCCAAAGGTGGCGTTGCGTGGTGACAACAGCCAATATGAGTTTGGGATTGAGCGGAATAAATTGCAGCTTACTGACGCCGGACGAATGGTGGTAGAGACGCTGATTCCGCGGTGCGATGGGTTGTTTGCATATGATTATACCACGAAGATGGAGGTTGCTCTGGACGCGGTTGCTCTGGACGCGGTTGCTCTGGACGCGGTTGCTCTGGACGCGGTTGATATCAGTGCTGCCGGGAACTCTAATTCTTCTAATAATTACAATTATAATTGGCGAGAAGTATGCAGGGAGTGTTTGCGCAATATAGATGCAGTCATCATGACAAAGAATCAAATGAACGAGAATTCTGAGAATTCTTCTGATGTTGTTGCAAACAGCGACGAATGTAGCGAGATTGGAATACTGCGCGCTATCAACAAATATGCGTCAATTAGGGACGGAAAGTATGGTGCTTACATTTTTTACAAGCCGCCAAAATACAAAAAACCAAAATTCATTTCACTCAAAGGTTTTCCACATAATGCGCTGAAATGCGAAGATGTTGCATTGATTGAATGGATTGAGGAACATGCGTAAAAATTTATATTTCGTGTGAATATTTTTTATAGTAGTATTGTATAAGAACTTACTTACATAATTAACATACATAATCGAATGTCGAAAACCGCGTATAAAGGACGTCATCGCCGTTCAAGTCGAAACCGACGAAGTCGTAGAAATAGAAATAGAAAATCAATCAGGGGTGGGATGTTCGGTAGAAATAGAAATATAGGAACTCCAGAAAAAATAGCAAGATTGGAAAGAAAGGTTCTACCTGCAACGAAACGGTCACCGTTTCGGTTTTTAAGGGAAAGGGGGTATATGGGAAGAAACAGACAAACAACCGCCGAGAATAAGCGAATCCAAAGGATAAAGGAACTTAAAGATTTAAAGGAAGAACAAAAATTTCAAAACGACGTTGGAAATATAACCAAAGGTATAGATAAAATACAAACCAAACAGTATGCCACAGGGTTGGACATGGTGGATAATGGATTTAATGGCGCTGATAGTTATGTACAGTCCAAATATGCCAAATCACTTCAAGAATTTGATAATAAATACAACGAGTTATCTACTGGTCTCGATACAATGAATGACGAAGCAATTGAAGGATTGAATGGGATTGGTGGTCATGTTGACCAGGCGGAAGTAGACAAGGTAATGGCTGAACTACAAGTAGCGAACTTGCCGTCTCCGGGTAAGAAACAATTACCAACAAGAGGCACAAGATAATAATTTTAATGTATACCTAAGATATAATAATAATAATAAGAATAGATAGATAGATACAAGATACAATGTCCTTAAAAAAATACAGCGATTATAATTCGTATATCACAAATTTGAAATATAACAATTTAGGAATCTATTTGTCCGATAAAAATTTTACACTTCTTGACACACGAATCAATCAGGTGCAAGCTTCAGTTACCGATGACTATGTGAAAAAAACCGAAAACATTTATCTGTCCGTATCACCGAATTTAAAGGGAATTAGTCTCGACAACATGATCACAATCATATCACAGCCCATCGATCTTACGACGAATTTTTTCTCAATTTTCAGATTGCCGGCCGACGCGTCCATTCCAAATGGCACATTGAAAACGATAATAAACACAGCCACCATAACACAAACGAAAATACTTTATATCTATTCCATGAATGCGACTACCAATACCAGCGGATTTAGCGACGCGTTTAATTGTTATGTCGTTCCTTGCGCTGGGGATAGTTTAGAACTGTGCTGGGTCGCCGAGAAACAATCCTGGTTGGCTAAGCGGTTTGGTGGATATTTTATTAACTACAATTTGTAAATTTTGTAAACAAAACAAAACAGCAAATATTTAATTATTTTTATTTTAGTATCGGTGCGTTTAAAATTAAAATATAGCAATTTAGGCAAAAATAATAAAAATAAAAAATTGTAAAAAATATAATATTATTGTAACATATAAACCCCAACAACTTACTCTTCCAATCAAAACAAATGTCAGATACTGTCATTTCCAGTCTGCCAACCATTTCAGGTAGCGGTATATTCTCTGTTACTAATGTGGTTCCAACCGCGAGCGGTGGATTGTTTGAGCCAATGGCCAACAACGACTCCACTTCATACAGCTACCC
>Ga0247722_10000773_pt1 | contig 18549 bp, 17 predicted proteins | sample MSEWelMarce3H_FC_FD_189094 | JGI IMG/M metagenome (GOLD analysis project Ga0247722, IMG submission 189094) | Subsurface sediment microbial communities from gas well in West Virginia, United States - MSEEL Well Study Marcellus 3H_FC | ecosystem: Environmental > Terrestrial > Deep subsurface >... | reverse complement strand
GTTTTTTTATGATACGGCTTCTTTGATGCGGCGTAGGGCTTCTGTTAAAAGGTCTTCGCTGGTGGCGTAGGAGAAGCGGATGCAGTTGGGGTTGCCAAAAGCATCACCCGTTACTGTGGCAACATTGGCTTGTTCCAAAAGGTACATGGAAAAATCGTTAGCGTCTTTAATTTCGGTGCCTTTGAGGGTTTTTCCGAAGAAAGAAGAAACGTCTGGGAAGACATAAAATGCGCCTTCGGGCACGTTGATTTTGATGCCTGGAATTTCTTTGAGTAACCCTACTACCAAATCTCTGCGGCTATGGAAGGCATCGACCATGTGCTTGAGTACCGATGGGTCGGCATCTACTGCGGTGATGGTGGCGCGTTGGGCTACCGAGTTGGCGCCGCTGGTTACTTGTCCTTGCATTTTGGTGCAGGCTTTGGCAATGAATTCGGGTGCGCCGATGTATCCTATTCTGTAACCTGTCATGGCAAATGCTTTGGCAACTCCATTGACAGTGATGGTTTTTTCTAACATGCCTGGAATGGAGGCGATGCTGCAAAAAGTGCCCGAAAAATTGATGTGCTCGTAAATTTCGTCGGAAACTACATAAATGTTTGGGTGTTTGTGTAGTATTTGCGCCAATGCGGTTAATTCGTCACGGCTGTACACCGATCCACTTGGGTTGCAAGGGGATGAGAACCATATCATTTTGGTTTTGGGTGTGATGGCAGCTTCTAGTTGGGCAGGTGTTATTTTGAAATCGGACTCTACCGAGGTGGGTACTTCTACGGGTACGCCTCCTGATAGTTTGATGATTTCGAAATAGGAAACCCAATAGGGAGCTGGCAAAATTACCTCGTCGCCATCGTTGAGCATTACTTGTGCTATGTTGTACAAGGATTGTTTGGCTCCTGTGGACACTACAATTTGTGACGGTTTGTAGTCTAAATTATTGTCTCTTTTGAACTTTCGGCAGATGGCTTCTTTCAAATCGGCATACCCTTCTACAGGTGAGTAGGTGCTGTAGTTATCGTCAATTGCTTTTTTGGCTGCTTCTTTGATAAAATCAGGTGTGTTAAAGTCGGGTTCGCCCAAGCTTAAACTGATAATATCTTTTCCTTGAGCTTTTAATTCTCTGGCTAAAGCTGCCATTGCAAGGGTTTGCGAAGTGGATAAGTTGTTAATTCTGTCCGATAATGGATTCATGATGATAAGACAATTTTATATTTATTTTGAACTATTTTTTTAATTTGAAAGTGTCAATTGCGGGTTCATTCCTAAATCACGTAGGTGTTTGAAGTGAGCAATTACGGCACTTGTCATGGTTTTGTATTCGTAATACGGCAGGTTACATTCCTTTGCAGTTTGCTTGACAATTTCGGCAATTTTACCGTAATGTATGTGACTGATATTAGGAAAAATATGGTGTTCAATTTGGTGGTTTAATCCGCCTGTGTACCAGTTTACAATTTTGTTTTTGGGTGCAAAATTGGTCGTGGTAAACAGTTGGTGAATTGCCCAAGTGTTTTCCATTTCGCCGTCTTGGTTGGGTATTGGGTTGGTGGTTTCCTCCACAACGTGAGCAAGTTGGAATACAATGCTCAATATTAATCCGGCAGTGTAGTGCATTACAAAAAATCCGATTAAAACTTTCCACCAAATTAATCCGGCAATTATTGGAAGTACAATCCAAATACTAACATATATTATTTTGGTTATGATTAAAGTAGTCCATAAAATTTTAGGACTTTTAGGCTCACCGTAAGATAGTTTTCTTTTTAAGTAGCTTCGCATTTGTTTAAAATCGGTTGTGATGGCCCAATTAAATGTAAGTAAACCGTACAGAAAAACAGAATAGTAATGCTGAAAACGGTGGAATTTTTGCCATTTGGCTTCTTTGGTAAAACGAATAATTCGACCAGCATCCAAATCCTCATCGTGTCCCGGTATGTTGGTGTAGGTGTGGTGCAACACGTTGTGTTGTACTTGCCAATTGTAAACGTTTCCGGCTAAAATATAGATGGTACCACCCATAAATTTGTTGACCCAACTTTTGGTGGAGTAGGAGCCGTGGTTGCCATCGTGCATTACGTTCATTCCAATTCCTGCCATTCCAATTCCGATAACTATTGTCAACAGTAGGTGTGCCCAAAAAGGTAAATCTAATGTTAATATTAAAAAGTAGGGTGCCAAAAATACGCTAAAAAGTATGATTGCTTTAAGGTGTAATTGCCAATTGCCTGTTTTTGCTATATTGTTTTCTTTAAAATAATTATTTACTCTTGAGTTTAGAGTTCTGAAAAATTTTAAATTATCTTGCTTTGCAAATGTTGGTGGTGTTGTAATCATGTATTAAAAAATAAAATTTATACAAAGATAATTAATAAAACAATGAAATATGTCTAAATTAATCAAAAAATAACGTTTCTAAATTGATTACTTTTGCACAAAATAAAATACTATGGAAGAAATTCTGAAACAATTTCCTGAACTTACAGATTTGCAACAATCTCAATTTGAGCAGTTATACGATTTGTACCAAGATTGGAATGCTAAAATAAATGTTATTTCTCGTAAAGATATTGACGAATTATATACCAAGCACGTGTTGCATTCGCTTGCTATTGCTAAAGTGCAGCGATTTATGCCAGGAACGTATGTTTTGGATGTAGGCACAGGTGGTGGTTTTCCGGGGATTCCGTTGGCGATACTTTTTCCTGAAACGCGTTTTTATTTGATTGATGTGATTGCCAAAAAAATAAAAGTGGTTCAGGCTGTTGCCGAAAGTTTGGGATTGAAAAATGTAAAAGCAGAACAAATTCGTGCCGAAAACGTGAAAGTTGATTTTGATTTTATTGTGAGTCGTGCCGTAACTAATATGCCCGATTTTGTACAATGGGTGAAAACCAAAATCAAAAAACAACACAAACACGAATTGAAAAACGGTATTTTGTACCTCAAAGGCGGTGATTTAACCGAAGAATTGGCGGCTTTTCCAAAAGCAAAATTATATGATATTGCTGATTTTTTTGCTGATCCATTTTTTGAAACCAAAAAAGTGGTGCATTTGGAGGTGAAGGCTTAAAGTTTTAAAGTTTTAAGGTTTAAAAGTTTAAAGTTTAAAAGTAAAAAGCCGAATCGTTTGATTCGGCTTTTCGATTATTATATAACAATCCTATTTTTAAACATTATTGTCCGATAAAAATAAAATTAAACTTTGCGTATATTTTTTGCCACAGATTTCACAGATTTCACAGATTCTATCTGTAATAATACGCTAAATCCGTGGCAAATTTTTTCATTTGATTGTTTCTTACAAAAAAAACAACGCGAAATATAATTTTATTATTTAAATATCTTAAAATCAAATCATTAAGGTCAAGTTAAAATTTTAAATCGGACAAAAATGATTCCAATACTTTAAAACTTTAAGACTTTAAGACTTTCGACTTTATGACTTTATGAATTACTCATTCAAAAAAGGATATTTATAATCTGTAGGCGTTACAAACGTTTCTTTGATGGTTCTAACGGATGCCCAACGCAATAAATTTTGTGATGATCCTGCTTTGTCGTTTGTGCCCGATCCTCTAGCACCTCCAAATGGTTGCATTCCTACCACAGCACCTGTTGGTTTGTCGTTGATGTAGAAATTACCAGCTGCGTTTTGTAATGCAACAGTTGCTTCTTCAACTGCATAACGGCATTGGCTAAATACGGCACCCGTTAATGCGTATTCTGAAGTTTCGTCAACCAATTTTAGGGTTTCAGACCATTGATTGTCTTCATAAATATAGATAGTTACTACAGGTCCAAAAAGTTCGGTTTCCATAGTGCTGTACTTTGGATTGGTAGTTAAAATAACCGTTGGCTCAATGAAATATCCTTTTGATTTATCGTAATTTCCGCCCATGATAACTTCGGCATCACTGTCTTTTTTGGCTTGATCGATGTAACGCGCTAATTTGTCGAATGAAGCTTCGGATATTACTGCAGTAACAAAATTACTCATGTCTTGTGGCGATCCCATTGTGATTGATTTTAAATCGGCTTCTAGTTGAGATTGGATTGTAGGCCATAAGCTTTTTGGAAGGTACACACGAGATGCGGCACTACATTTTTGACCTTGAAATTCAAATGCACCACGCACAATTCCTGTGGCTACTTGTGCTGGATTTGCTGTTGGATGTGCAATGATGAAATCTTTACCACCTGTTTCACCAACAATTCGTGGATAGGTTTTGTAGTTGGCAATGTTTTGTCCGATGGTTTTCCAGATGTCGTTAAAAACACCCGTTGACCCTGTGAAGTGAACTCCAGCCAAATGTGGGTTTGATAAAACTACGTCAGAAACCATAGCAGAGTCGCCCATAACCATATTGATAACTCCGTCGGGTAAGCCAGCTTCTCTAAATACTTGCATGATAACGTAAGCAGAATATACTTGAGTTGCTGCGGGTTTCCAAATAACCACATTCCCCATTAAAGCGGCACTTGAAGGTAAATTTCCTGCAATTGCGGTGAAGTTAAAAGGTGTAATTGCATATACAAAACCTTCTAGTGGTCGGTATTCCACACGGTTCCACATATCTGAGTTGGAAACGGGTTGGTCTGCGTATATTTTGGTCATGAATTCTACGTTAAAACGTAAAAAGTCAATTAACTCACAAGAGGCATCAATTTCGGCTTGATGAATGGTTTTTGATTGTGCAATCATGGTGGCAGCGTTGATTTTAGCTCGGTAAGGACCTGCTAATAATTCGGCTGCTTTCAAGAAAATTGCAGCTCTGCTTTCCCAAGTCATGGCAGCCCATTTTTTGCGGGCTTCTAGGGCTGATGCAATTGCTTTTTCAATAAGTGTTTTGTCTGCTTGGTGGTAAACACCCACAATGTGTTGGTGGTCATGTGGTGCTGACATATTTTTGGTATTGCCTGTTTTTATTTCTTCGTTTCCGATGTATAATGGAACTTCTACTTGAGAGTTCCACATTTGAGTGTAGGTTGCTGCAACCGCTTCTCGTTCAGGAGTGCCGGGTGCGTAGCTTTTTACGGGTTCGTTGACTGCTTTTGGTACATGAAAAAATCCTTTTGACATAATGATTGTTTTGAAGTTTAACGATTTAGTTGTGTTTATTTAATTGATACAAAAGTACAAATGATTTTTTAATTTTTGATGAAGAAGGTGGAATTGATTTTTTGGCGGGGTCGTGTTTTTTTAGCCCAGATAGAAGTGGAAAGCATTTTTAAAGAAAAGCCTATTTTTTTGTTGCTATAAAAAAGCGAGTCCCGACCCTTCGGGAGGAGCTCTTTTTATAGCTTACAAAAAAAGGCTTTTCTTTAAAAATCTTGGAACGGATAGCTGGATTGGCTTCTTAATTTAATGCAAATGGTGCATTTAATCTGAAAGTGGGTACGATAACTTTGAAGTTTTTGGTTGAGGTAAAGTTGATCATATTGAAAAATCCATGCATAGCTCCGTGGGGCGACGATAATAGGCAGCCCGAGTTGTACGTATGTGAATCGCCAGGTTTTAATACGGGTTTTTTGCCTATAACACCTTCGCCGTCAACGATTTCGTTGGAGTTGAGTGAGTCAAAAATTTCCCAATGTCTGGAGATTAATTGTACTGAATCTTTGCTGTGATTTTCAATGGTAATGTCGTACGAAAAGGCAAAATGGAGCTTGTAGTTTTTGAAGTAGGTACCTTCAAAACTAGTTTTAACCGAAATTTTAATGCCTCTAGTAATTTGACTTACCATATATTGAATAATTTTTTTGTAAAGTTAAAAATTATTTTTTAATGTTTCACTATTTTTCTTTAATTTATAATATTGGTTGAATTTGCGGAACCTTGACCAATTATTCGGTCAAATCGTTGGTTGTTTTCTCGGTAATAAACTAGTATTGTGTATTCGTTTTCGGTTTGAATAAAATTGCCGTCAATTGCGTTTTGAGGGTCTAAATTTCCGCTGGAGTCGCTCAAGGTGTATTCGTAATTTGTAAAACCTTGTTTCACCATTAGCGCTTTGTGGTAGATGCCTTTTTTTTCATCGTAATCCATTTTGTTTTCGTCGGAGAAGCTGTTGTTGTTGAACATTCCGGTGATGTAAATATTTTTGTCTCCAAAATAACTTGGTGCTGAAAGGCTGAAGTAGATCCAGGCGTAGTCGGCTTCTAAATTGCTGTTGGTTGCATTGGCGTTTTTTGGAACAAAATTACCGTTTGCATCAGGAAAATAGGTGTAAGGCATGTTTAAACGCGCTTGATTTTGGTACAAATAGCAGCTGTACAAACCATTGCCAGTATCTACTTTTGCGATGCTATTGTTTGCGGCTCTGATGATTTTGTTTTCAAAAAAGAGGTATTCGTTGCCTGCCCAAAACTGTGTTTCTTGGTCGTATTTGTATATTAAATCGTTGCCAATGGTGTATTGCGGTTTGATGTTGTAGATGGCATTATTGAATTTGCCGTTTTGAAACAAGGCTACTTTTACGTTTTTCAAAGGGCTTTGAAAATTTATTGTTGCTGATTTGATAGTGAAATCCAAATTGTGTTTGAACGAAGATTCGGATACATTTCGGGCTCTTTTTATTTGTAACGGAATGGTAACTAAGGATTCGTACATCATGAATTTTCGAGACAATACGACCTCTTTGTCTTCATTTAAAATCATTAAAATAAAATTACCACTTACTTTGATTTGGGTGAATTTATTTGGAAAATCTAGGGTGTAATGTGAATAAATTTGAACAGTATTGAACGAGTTTTCATATTGAATAATACGTTGTTCATTAAACCCTGTAATGTATTCATTTATTGATAGTTGCGATTGTTTCCAGTCGTAATCGCAATGGATTAATTTGTAGTAATAATTTTCTTCGGTACCGTGTAGGTCGTCAAATTGAAATTTAAAGCTATCGCCCAACTGAAATAAGGGAACAACATTGGCATTAGCTTGAACAAAAGCAGCACTTTTAATATGATAGGGCGGAACGATTTCTATTTCTTGGCTTATGCAAATGCTGGAAAACAAGAAAGAGAGTAGTAGCAATATATTTTTGGTCATACCTTAAAATTTAAAAATCAAAACGTAAAGTTACTAAAAATTAGTATGCGAATTCTTAAAAATTATTTAAAACAAACCGGGATAATCTCACCTGGTGCTAAACAGTATTTGGTTACTAATTCAGGACTGATTTTTTTGGTATAATCTTCTTCAATTACTGTAAAACCAATACTTCGTAGTTTGTCAAAATAATCACGTCCATACACTCTAACATGGTCGTATTGACCAAAGATTGTAGCGCGTTCTTTTTGATCAGTGATTGAATCATCTGAAAAAGTAGTAGCTCTCTTCAAGTCTTGTGGGATTTGTAGAATTGCCATTCCACCTGGTTTTAAAACCCGATATAATTCTTGCATAGCTTTGGTGTCATCTGGAATATGCTCCAAAACATGGTTGCAAAACAGCACATCATATTGATTGTCTTGAAATGGTAAATTACAAATATCCGCTTTGACATCTGCCAAGGGCGAAAGTAAATCGGTAGTGGTATATTGAATGTTTTTTTGCTTTTTGAAACGCTTGTAAAACTCTTGCTCAGGTGCAAAATGTAATACGTTTTTTTTATCTTTTGATGTAAAAAAATCCGTTTCGTTTTGTAAATACAACCATAACAAACGGTGTCTTTCTAAAGATAAAGTACTCGGCGAGAGCACATTGTTACGTTGATTGCCATAACCATAAGGCAAAAACATTCGGAACGATTTACCATCAATTGGATCGGTAAAGGTGTTTCCTTTTAATAAAAACGCCAAAATTGGGCGCACCACAATACTCAATCTAATTAAGATAGGTCGTGGGATGGTGTTAAGGATGAATTTGAATAGTTTTTTCATTTTATTTCGCAAAGATTCACAAAGGAGGCACAAAGACTCACGATGCAGTATTAATAAATCGTTTAATATTATTTCTTAAAATGGTTGAATTATAATTAAAAAGCAACCCTAATGGATAGTTGCCAAGTTTTAAATAAGTTAAAATTTGAGCATAATGAACTGGTGTAAATTCCTCAACAGTCTTTAGCTCTAAAACTAATTTGTTTTCAACTAAAAGATCAATTCTATAACCGTGATCAATTTTTATATCTTTATATATGATTGGTAATTTTAATTCTTTTTCAACATATAATCCACTATTTTTAATTTCGTAAAATAGACATTCTTGATATGCAGACTCTAAAAGTCCAGCTCCAAGCTGTCTATGCACTTCAATTGCTAAACCAATAACTTTATAAGTTATGGATTCTAACTCTTCATCAATCATTAATTTATTTTCTCCAATCATAAATAAATCCTTAGCGAACCTTTGTGTGACCTTAGTGTGTTTAGTGAAATTATTTTAAATCAATAAACAGACCTTTAGCCTTTTAAATTATAGAATCTATTCTTTATCAATCATTAATTTATTTTCTCAAATCATAAATAAATCCTTAGCGAACCTTTGTGTGACCTTTGTGTGTTTAGTGAAATTATTTTAAATCAATAAACAGACCTTTAGCCTTTTAACTTATAGAATCTATTCTTTATCAATCATTAATTTTTTTTCTCCAATCATAAATAAATCCTTAGCGAACCTTAGTGTGACCTTTGTGTATTTTGTGAAATAACTTTAAACCAAACTTGGGTCTTTTCTAAACTCATCTTCCTCACTGCTCACAATTCCCAGTGCGTCATATATATATTTGAATGTCGAAAGCAATTCGGGTTTACCATCTACTAATGCTACATTATGTTCAAAATGAGCGGATGGCTTGTTGTCAGCTGTGGTAATTGTCCAACCGTCTTTGTGTTGTTTGATGTTTCGAGTTCCCAAATTAATCATAGGTTCAATGGCAACTACCATGCCTTCTACAAATAATTTTCCGCGTCCTCTTTTGCCATAATTGGGCATTTCGGGGTCTTCGTGCATTTTAGTGCCTAAACCATGACCTACCAATTCTCTAACTACGCCATATCCTCTTGATTCGCAGTATTTTTGAATGGCACTTCCAACGTCTTCTACACGATTCCCTATTTTAAATTCTTTGATTCCCACATAAAGTGATTCTTTAGTAACCTGAAGTAATCGTTTGGTGGCTGGTGCTATTTCGCCAATTTCAAATGTGTAAGCATGATCGCCATAAAATCCGTTTTTGAGGACACCGCAATCAACAGATATAATATCGCCTTCAATTAAAGGTGTACTGTTTGGAACTCCATGTACTACCTGAGTGTTTGGACTCATACAAAGCGTGTTTGGAAATCCGTAAAGACCTAAAAATCCGGGTATTGCGCCATTATCTCTAATAAATTCTTCGGCAATTTTATCTAGTGCCAATGTGGTAACTCCAGGTTGAATTACTTTTGCTATTTCACCTAATGTTTTAGATACTAATAAGGCACTTTCGCGCATTATTTCTATTTCTTCGAGTGATTTTACTATAATCATATTTTAAAAATAAGATTGCAAAAGTAACATTATTAATCCGGATTTGCCATTATTTTAAATAATTCAGCATTCGAGTTCAAAAATCGATTTTCTAAGCCAAGTTGGGTGAGTTGAATACTTACCAAGTTGTTTTCTCTCGAATTGAGCAAAAATATAGAACTTTCGCCCATAGAAAATAACCGTTCTTCGGATTGCAGCATTTGCGAATTGTCATTTACTAATTCAGAAATAATTTTACGTTGTTTTGTAATTGATTCAAGCTCGGTTTGTTGCGCGTTTATCTTGTTTTTGAGTTGAAGTCTTTCAAAATTTAAGGTCAATTGGGTGTCTTGAATTTTAAATTTTGCCATTTGCAAACTGCCTCGTTCTTTTCTTAAAAATAGAGGAAATATAAAATTCACTCCAATTTTGTAATTATTAAAATTAGTATCATTCCAATAATTAGGTTCCGATAAATAATGGTAGCCTACATCCATTTTAGGTAGTAAACTGTTAGCTTTCAGTTTTCTATCTACTTCTAAAATCGCCAACTTATTTTCTAATGAATTTATTTTAGGATGGTTCTCAATGGATATATTTTCTGAAAGTAATTCATTGGTTTTTAAGGTTTCGCTGATGGTTTGTTCAAGTTTATTTTCTGGAAATACATCGTCTTGTAATTCTAAAGGGACATTGTTATCCAACCACAAATAGTTGGATAATTCTAGTTTAGCTTTCGCTAATTTTAAACCAGAATCTTCTAAGTTCCATTTGCGTGTTTTTAAAACTATTCCTGCCTCAACACTATCTATTGCGGGCTTGTCACCATTTTTTATTAAAGTTAAAATTCCTTTGTATCTAATTTCTGCATTTTTCAAATAATCTTTATATAGCTGCACTTCGCTGTAATTTCTTTTCCAATTAAAATAGGCCAACGAGGCGTTGTAAAGTACTTCAATCGCTTGTAGTTTTCGCTCAGCTTGGCTCAATTGTATTTGGATTTTTGCTTTACGCAAATCGGCCATTCGCTGGTTGATTAGCAATCCTTGTCCAATCGGAATTGTTACCCCTAACGAAGTTAATCCTTGATTTGGCAAAGTGTTTTCAGGATTTACATAAATTCCTTCGCTGTTGTCAAAACCTGCTTTTACTTCAATTCCGTACCAAGTAGGGATTTTAAAACTACTGTTTAAAATGGAATAATATTCTTTGCCGTTGAATTGTTTTTGGTCAAAATCAGCCTCAATTTTTGGGTCAAATCCACCGCGCGCAATCATCAAATTGGCCTGAGCCTGATTTATTTCAAGATTGGCGCTTTTTACCAAAGGGTGGTATTTTTTTACATAACCTAAAAACTCATTGTAATTTAGTTCTTTCAGATTTTGTTCTTGTGCCCAAACCAACGAACAAAAAAACAGGAATAGGAAGTATATTTTCTTCATTATTTTTTTTCTTTTGATTTTTCTTCTTTGGGTTGGTAATAATTTGGTGGAAATCCGTTTAGGGTTCGCCACAATTCAAACCAAATGGGAACATTGTCTAGCAAAGCCAATGTTTGGGCACCAGAGCCAATACTGACTTGTTTTGGCCAAGCGTCTTCCTCATTGTCGGGCGCAATTAATACCCTAAATTTTCCATTGGTACTGATGAAATTTTCAACGGCTACAATTTTGCCCCCAAAAGTACCGTAACTCATATCGGGCCAACCCGAAAAAACCACCGTTGGCCAACCATCAAACCAAATGCGCACTTTTTCGCCTTTGTGAATTAATGGTAAATCATTAGGGCTTACAAACGTTTCCACCGCAATGTCATATTTTGAAGGCATGATGCTCACTATTTGGGTTCCTTCTTTGATAATTTCCCCAAGACCCGACTGAATAGCACGATTGATATACCCATCTTGCGGTGCTTTTATATAGTACATTCCGTTTCGAATTTGATAATTTACATACTGATTTTGTAATTTGTTTACTTGTGCCTCGGTATCATATTGATTGCTCAAGGCCGTATATTGATCACTTGCTGCTTTGGAAACTTTCTCAGTATATTCAGCTCGAATTCGGCTTACTTCTACTTTTGAGTTGATTAAATCGTTTTTGCTACCCAATAATTTGTTTTCTTGGGTAATAATTTTAGCCTCTACTTCTTGCAGTTTCAATCTTTTTTCCTCCACATCGGTCATTGGTTTTAAGCCTTCTTTATTTAAAGTAACCGCTCGATTATATTGTGTATTGGCAATTCTAATTTGTGTTTTTACGGCTTCCAAATCCATGCTGTCGCTTTTTACTTTTAGTAAAGATTGACGGATTTTATTTTCTGCTTGTTGCAACTTGAGTTGTTTTTCCTTTTCTATGGCGCTAATTTGTGTGGATAGGGTTGATACTTTACTGCCATAGGATTGCAACGCCATTTTTTTTGCATCTACTTGGTTTTTGGTATTCGCCACTAAATTCGGGTCAAAGTAATCTTCTTTAATTTCCGAAATGAATAAAATGGTATCGCCTTTTTTGACATAATCGCCTTCTTTTACATACCATTTTTCAATTCTACCGCCAATTGCTGAATGAATAGTTTGCGGACGTTGGTCTGGTTTTAAAGTAGTCACGGCCCCTGATCCTGAAATGTTTTGGGTCCAAGGAAGAAACAATATAACAATTCCAATTATCGAAACATATATAATTATTTTGTTTAAAATCTGATAATGAGGCCTATTTGCCAAATTTTTCACGGTGCTGTATTGTTCGATACTTTCAGCAATTGGATTTTTCTTAGAAATATTTAGCATGGTTTTATTTTTTTAGATCGTCAATTATTTTTCCGTTTTGCATGGTAATTTTTCTACCGCATTTTTCCTCCCAATAGTTGTTTTTTGATGAAACTAGGACCGTCCATTGGTGAGAAGGATTGGTAATGAAATCAATAATTTCAATTGTGGCGTCCTCGTCCATTTTGTCCAAAGGGTCTTCAAAAAATAGAATTTTCGGTTTATTTACGATGCTTCGTGCCAATATTATTTTTTGTGCATTTGAGGACGATAATTGTCTTCCGTCAGGGAAAATTTTGGTGTCAAGTCCATTCGGTAAGGTTTTTATAAATAAACCCAGTTGTGCACTTTCAATAGCCCATTTGATGTCTTCATTGGAAATGGACGGATTGTTCATAGTAATGTTTTCCAAAACCGTTCCTTCAAAAGGCGTTTCTCCCTGTGTGATAGTACTAATTTGCGAGCGATATTGTGCCAAATCAATTTTTCTGTACGTATCGTCATTGATGTAAAACGAACCTGAAGTAGGCTGAATAAAACCCGCTAAAATTCGCATGAGTGTCGTTTTTCCAGAGCCATTTAATCCATCCAGATAAATTTTTTCGGAAGGTTCAATCTTTAGATTAATTTCACTCAAAACAGCATCGGTTGCATCGGGATATTTGTATTTAAGATTTTCGGTTTCGATGGAAATATTAGTAAAACAATAGTCAGTATTTTTGTCGCTCACCTCTTCCATTTTTAAATCGGCTATTTGCCCTATTTTTTCAACAGAGGTCAAAACATCATACAAACTTTCTAAGCCAATAATAATTTTTTCTACCGAGTTTATTACCAATAAAATAATGATTTCTGCAGCTACAAACTGTCCGATATTCATTTTTTGATTCAGCACTAAATACCCGCCAATAAATAATAAACTTGCTGTAATAATTACTTTAAAAAGAATTAATTGTGTAAACTGTCTTTTGATTACTTTGAAATGTTTTTCTCGATAAATGATGTATTCTTCTACCAAAAGATTATTTTTTTTGAGGGCAAAATCAAAATTTTCTTGTTTCTTGAAACTAAAATTATTACGAGCAATTTCTTGTAACCAACCTACCACTTTGTATTTTGATTTGGATTCTTTCAAGCTTGATGACAATCCAGATTGATAGGAAAATTTAAAAATTGAATAGAGTAAAACAATCAGTAAAACTCCAAAAAATATAAAAAACGGGTGATATAATGACAATAAAAGTATCCCGAAAATAATTTGTAACAAGGCAGTTGAAAAATCAATCAATAGTTTTGAGGTTCCTTTTTGGATGGTCAATGTGTCAAAAAAACGATTGGCTAATTCTGGCGGATATTGATTATAAAGTTCCTCAAATTTTATTTTTGGCAAACGATAGCCAAACTCAAAAGAGGAACGAACAAATATCTTTTGTTGTAAATTTTCCGTAATTCGCAATTGCATTAATGATAAAATCCCAACAAGAGCCACTCCGACAACTACAATTAAAACCAGTATAATCCAAGATATACTTACTCTTCCAGCTTGAATTAAGTTGATAATGGCTTGGATCCCTAAAGGCAAAGAAAGACTGACCAATCCTGAAAAAATGGCATAAAAAAATATTTGAGAAATGTCTCTTCGGTCTAGTTTCAATAAATTATAAAAACGCTGTAAGGGTGTTTGAGTCATGATAAATTATCTTAATGTTTTTTCTACTAAATCTATGTAATAATCAGTTACTTTTATTGTTTCGTTACAATTGGTAATTGTTTTCAAATGGTTTTTTAAAAAATGTTGGTGTAATGCACCTTCTACAATTGATGAGGCAAAGCTTTTTGCAAAAGCATAATCAGGATTCACTTCGTTGATTATTTCAACGATTCTATTAATAATTCGTTTGTAAACGATGAAAAAACCCTCTTTGTTTTCCTCATCAACTTCTTTGGTTAACAAGGTTTTGGTAAATTCTTGAATGATGATTTTATTCAAAACGGCCTCGTTGATGTGTGCTGTTGCAGTATCATCATTTACTTTTTCAGTAACAATCGCAATGGCTTTTTTTAGTTTTTCCATTGGGTTTATGACATTGCTTGTTGCAAACACTAATTTGTATTCAATCCAGCCCCAATACCAAGACGAAAGGTACAACATCAATTTATGTTTGCTTTCAAAATACCTGTAAATAGAGCTTTCGTTGGAGCTTATTTTTTCACCCAATTTTTTAAAAGTAAAGTTTTCAAAGCCAATTTCATCAATCAAAAGAATGCTTTGTTCAATGATTTTTTTTCCTAAATCAGATGTTTCTGGGTTTTTGACATACAGTTTGTCATTTACCGAAATGATGATGTTTGAAAGTATGTTTTCCATTTTTTAATCTTGTATTGTTGGTGTAAATTCGTTTTTGTTTGACAAATCAAATGTATATAAAAGCGCAATATTTAGAAAATCTCTACCTGTTTCATCGTTAATTTTATAATCAAATTGGTGAATATAACCAGTTTGAACAGCCAATTGTTTTGAAAACTCATAACCCAAACCTATAAACATACGGTTTCTTTCAAAATAGGGTTCATTGTCTGTAAAAAAAATTTCATTCCATGCCGATACATAAAATGTTTTGGGCACAACTTGTTTGTTGTTTATTGGCACAATTGCACCAAGTCTATACCTAAATCGGTTTCTGTAGCCATTTGATGTAAATCGTTGTTCTGCCCGATACCGATGTTCTAGAACAACAAAATCTAAATCGTTCTTCATGCTCAATTGCAACCAGCTTCTAATTTCTTTATTTTGAATCGGATTTTCAAAATTCCCACCTTCGCTATAGGTATTATACGAACCTATTCCGGTTGTAACCGCTACTTTATTTTTTATTTTATAGGTAGCGCCAGTTTTGTATTCGTAATAATGAAATTGATCATAAAACGACAAACTTCTCAATTGGGTTTCCATAAATACATTCCATTTTGAATCTATTTTCAAATTAAAATTTAGAATATTCCATGATCCAAGATCAGCTTGAGAAAAACCAAAACTCGAAAAAAAGAGCACCAAAACAAAAATTTTGTTTCTATTCACAACCATTTATTTTTTTTGAATAACCGTTTTCATTTGTATCACATCTACCAAAAACGCAAATGCCATCGAAAAATAAATGTAACCTTTAGGGATTTTAAATTGAAAACCTTCGGCTATCAGAGAAACGCCAATCATCATTAAAAAACACAATGCCAAAATTTTAAATGAAGGATGTTTTGAAATAAATGAACTAATTGGTTTGGATGCCACAAGCATAATTAAAACCGTTACAATGACTGCGGTGTACATAACCCAAAGCTCATTGACCATACCAACGGCTGTAATTATTGAATCAACAGAAAATACCAAATCCAACAAGATGACCTCGCCAAGTAATTGCTTAAATTTTGCGTTTTTTGGAACAATTGGCTCCTCATTTGAAGCAATTTCTGATTTGTGATAAATCTCTTTGGTGCTTTTGTAAATTAAAAACAATCCACCAACTATAAGGATTAATCCTTTTCCTGTAAAATCAATTTCAAATGCCGAAAACAAGGTTTTGTCTAGTTTTAAAATCCACGAAATAAAAGCTAATAGTGCTAATCTCATTACCATTGCTAATCCAATGCCCCAAACTCGGAGTTTATTTCTTTGATTTTCAGGTAATTTATCTGCCAAAATAGAGATAAAAATAATGTTATCTATGCCCAGAATAACCTCTAGAGCAATTAATGAAATTAAGGGGATTATAGCGTCTATCATTTAGGATGATTTTTAAATTCGATACAAATGTAAACAAAATTAATAGTAATACTATCAAAAAAGAAATTTTAACTTTTATTTATAAAAAAAAACTGCTTCAAATTTTGAAGCAGTTTTACAATTAAACCAATACTGTTTTATAAATAAATCTAAAAATTATTCTTTATCACTCTTTTTATGGATATCCAATCCAATCGTAGTTTCTTTATCCTTTCCATTTTCACCCGCTGCACCGTTTTTTCCATTCTCCGTTCCTTTAGCATTTTCTCCAGGTTTACCAGCTGCACCGTTTTGTCCACTACTTTGAATAGAACAACTTTCTAAAATAATCAATAATACTACTAATAAACTCTTGTTTTTCATAAATTTATATATTAAAAATTACAACAACGAACGACTCGTCATCACCTCAGGTTTTTCAACTCCCATTAATTCTAAAATAGTCGGAGCAATATCACCTAAAACACCATTATTTATTTTTTTCAAATCCTTGTCCACCAAAATAATAGGCACTGGATTCGTTGTGTGCGCTGTGTTTGGCGATCCATCAGGATTTATCATCGTTTCACAGTTTCCGTGATCGGCAATGATGATGGTAGTATAATCATTGGCTAATGCTGCTTCCACTACTTCTTTTACACAAACATCCACCGCTTCACAAGCTTTTATAGCGGCTTCCATAATGCCCGTGTGCCCAACCATGTCACCGTTGGCAAAGTTCAAACAAACGAAATCCACTTCACCTTTATTTAATTCAGGCACCAAAGCGTCTTTTAATTCGTAAGCGCTCATTTCGGGTTGCAAATCGTAAGTAGCCACTTTTGGTGAGTTTCTCAAAATGCGCGTTTCACCCTCAAAAGGCGTTTCTCTACCGCCCGAAAAGAAAAAGGTCACATGCGGATATTTCTCTGTTTCGGCAATACGAATTTGTTTTTTGTTGGCTTTCTCCAAAACTTCGCCCAATGTTTCGGTAATGTTGTCTTTATTGTAAACTACTTTTACATTTTGGTAGGTTTCGTCATAGTTGGTCAAGGTTACATAATACAAATTCAATTTGTGCATGTTTTGCTCTTGAAAATCCTGCTGCGATAGCGCCTCGGTCAATTCACGACCTCTATCCGTTCTAAAGTTGAAAAAGATAACTACATCATCTTCTTCAATTATCGCTAGTGGTTTTCCGTTAGCGTCAACCGAAACCAAGGGTTGAATAAATTCATCCGTAATATCATTTGCGTAACTATTTGCTATTGAAGCAACTACATCAGCAGTTGCGGTTCCCGTTCCATGAACAACTAAATCATAAGCCAGTTTCACTCTTTCCCAACGTTTGTCCCTATCCATCGCATAGTAACGACCAATTACCGATGCAATTTTTACGGGTGTTGGCGCAATATAATCGTGTAAATCTTGTAGGTATTTCTGTCCCGATTTTGGGTCCACATCACGTCCATCAGTAAAGGCATGAATAAAAACTTTGTCTAGTCCGTATTCTTGCGAGGCATCAATCAAACCCCGTAAATGTGAGGTATGCGAGTGTACGCCACCATCCGAAACCAAACCCAAAAAGTGCACTTTTTTGTCATTAGCCTTGGCATATTTAAAAGCATCAATCAACACTTGCTCTTTTGCCAGCGTTGCATTGGCTACAGCCAAATTAATTTTAGCCAAATCCTGATACACAATTCGGCCTGCGCCAAGGTTCATGTGACCCACTTCCGAATTACCCATTTGTCCTTCGGGCAAACCCACATTCAGTCCATCGGTTCGCAACTGCGCACTCGGATATTTTGTATATAAACTATTGATAAACGGCACATTAGCATTGTCAATGGCAGATACTTTTGGGTCGGGCGATTTTCCCCAACCGTCCAAAATCATCAGGATAACTTTCTTATTCATTGTAAAAAGAATTTATACAAAGATAACGAAATACAAATGCCAAAATCCAAACAAAATAATAAAAATCAACGAAATCGGTATAGTACAAATTAAAGTTCAAATTAAATTTTTGGGCGTGCCCCCGTTTACCTCATTTATCAATTAAATAGTAAATTCACATAAAACGGGGTCGGGCTTTCCGCTACAAGTCCTCGCAGGCTGTAGCCCCGAAGCGTCGGGACTACAGCCTGCTGTGGGCTTTTCGCTTCAATCCCTCACGCAAAAGACAAATTCAATGGCAATGACAAAATTCTATTACAATGGCAATTACAAAATTCAAAAAACAATTGCATTTTTTCAATTTGATACATTTTCTTTGCAAAGCGAAATGTATTTTTATTGATCTTGAATGAGATAACCTTCTTTATTTTTCCGCAAAGTGGTTAGACTTTGAGTGGGGGCAAGAAAACGCATTGACAACTACATAAAAGAGAAAACAAGTTAATGGAAATCGTCTGGTCTGAAACTGCTCTGGAAACCTTTTATAAAATTATTGATTACTTATTTGATAATTGTACTGAAAAAAAAATCCGCAAAGCTTTGCGGATTTTTTATCAAAACTATTTTATTTTTAAACCCCAACCCCCCTACTTATTCCTAATTATCTTC
>Ga0247722_10000771_pt1 | contig 18603 bp, 17 predicted proteins | sample MSEWelMarce3H_FC_FD_189094 | JGI IMG/M metagenome (GOLD analysis project Ga0247722, IMG submission 189094) | Subsurface sediment microbial communities from gas well in West Virginia, United States - MSEEL Well Study Marcellus 3H_FC | ecosystem: Environmental > Terrestrial > Deep subsurface >... | reverse complement strand
GCTTCTTCCGCATCTATTTTCCCTAGAAAAAGCAACGCGATGCACATCGCCGGGTTCAGATGAGCCGAAACGAACCCGAAGATAATGATGGGAATCGCAAAGCTCATACCAAACCCAAACGCGATGAATCCAAAGCCTACCGAGTTACCCCCCTTTGTTTTCAGGAGATGGTCATTTGCAACGACGCTCAGGCCGAAAAGAATAGCGAGGAACGAAGAACACGCTTCTGTTCCGAACTTTTGGAGTAGGGTGTATGCCATTGTATTTTATTTTTGCGATACCACACACCCCTTGTGTATTTATAGGTTGTCTTTAGTCAGGGACAAACGACAACTCATATTGTCACGTTAATCTATATAAGACTCACAACGCCATACAAACCATACCAAGCATATTTACAATGAACTCCCTGTCTTTCCCCGTTACCAAGCCATCCGTCGCCGTATTTTCATCTGGGCGCTACGTGAAGAAATTCCTGAAGCCACTCGAAAGCGTATGTACGCCGGTGCATTATGATGTCCCTCTCTCGATCGAGAGCGCGCATCTTTCCGCTGGTTGCAAGGCGATCAATGTGTTCGTGAACGACGACCTCTCTGCACCGGTTCTTGACATCCTTCATGAAAATGATGTTAAGATTGTTACGCTGCGATGTGCCGGGTTTGACCGCCTAGACATCGAACATGCCAAGAAGCTTGGTTTCTCAGTGTTCCGGGTTCCGGCGTATTCCCCCCGTTCGGTGGCGGAGCTCGCCCTGGCTCATATGATGGCGCTCCATCGTAATCTCCAACTCGTGCTTCCTCGCATCAAGACCGGGAACTATTCTCTAGAGGGGCTTGTTGGGAGTGAAGTCACCGGGAAGACCATCGGGATCGTAGGAACCGGGAAGATCGCTCAGGAATTTATCAAGCTCGTGAAGCCAATGGCCGGCAAGATCATCGCCTTTGATATTTACGAGAACGAAGATGTCAAAAACATGGGGGTAGAATACAAGAAACTGGCTCATGTGCTGCAACAGGCAGATGTTATCAGTCTGCATTGTCCGCTAACGGGAGATACCCAGCACATCATTGACAGGATGTCTCTTAGAACCATGAAAAAGAATGCAATTATTCTTAATACTGCGCGCGGTGGCCTTATCAACACTGACGACCTTATCGAGGCGCTAGAGAACGGGAATATCGCAGGTGCTGCACTGGATGTCTATGAAAACGAATCTGGTCTATTTTTCACGAATAGGTCTGATTTGTCTATGGACGATCGCATTCTCCATTGGGACCGCAATATGGCCCGTCTTGCTAGTCTGCCAAACACTATTATTTCCCCCCATGTTGCGTTTCTCACAGGGGAAGCTCTTGACAACATTTGCAAAACTACCCTGGACAATCTTATTTGTGCCTTTGACAATGATGGCCGTGTGTGTGGAAATATGGTTTTCTAGTTGCGTTAAAAACTTAACAATTATAATATTTGCGATGCTTACGATTAACCAATCATTGTAATATGGACGCGCTCCTAAGGATCAGGACTAAGGATGGAAGTGAGGTTTTGAAAAGTAAAATCGATGATGTTTCGAAGAAGAAAAAACAACCCAAACCCCCTAAAGCCCCCAAGGGAGTGTCAGTGACCAAGAAAAATGGTGATTTCGCAAAATTCACTCCCATTAAGACGCCTAACACCCCCGCCCCTCCCGTTCCGTGGGATGATGAAGACGTGGATGAACTGGCATCTGCTGTAGATTTGGGCGACGATGGGAAGTTTGAGACCGAAGACGATATATTCACTAAGCAAGACAAAGAATGGCATGAACTCATGAAGGAAGCTGACGCGATAAATAACGACGACGCGTCATCTGAGGTGCCAGATGACGACACTTTCTCTGAGGCGAGTTTGGACGACGATAGGTCTGACGTGTCAACTATTGACAGCGAATTGGAAGATGGGGATGTGTTTTATAATTATACTGTCAAAGAGGCAAAGGTAACGCCCAAGGCCGCGAAGCTATACTCGGGCATTCCAATCGATTTTGACGACTCAGAATGGTAGTTCGTTAAAAACCAGTAAATAATATATGGTGTAAGCATAAGCAACAAGCACGATGGAGCCCATTGTTGAAGACATCATTGAGATAATCCCCGAGAAGAGCGAAGACATTGAGACCGAGACCGAATCCGGTAGCGAGTTTGATTTTGACAATGACGAAGAGTTCATCCACACGGGTGGTGACAATGGTGACATCGAGCGCGTTGTAGACGCATTGGGCGGTCTATTCGTGTCGTCAGAAGGTCAGACCATTACCGACATTATTGCCAAGATGTCCGAGACTCTGGACAAGCATGCCGAGGCTCTTGAAAAACAAAACGACATACTTGACAAGCAGAACAAGGTGCTGTATAGACTCGCAAAAATGATCGAAGAGACCAAGAAGTAAATATATATACAAACATCAAAAGACATTTTGTCGATACGAAAATACAATCATATCGACAATATAAATCACTGTGTAAAGTTTAGAAACCAAAACGGTCTGTAACTTGGTCATGCGGTACTACTTTGAGAGAATCAAAATACTTGTGTTTTAGTATTTTCCGAGGGTCTAATGACGGGATTTCGTGCGGATGTCTGTCATCTGTGAAAGTTTCGAGGCTGATTAAAAACTTGTGCGTTTCCGTATCCGTAGAATACGCTTTTGTAAAACATTTATAAACTGATTTTATAAACAGATGAACATCGTACGATATGTTGTTCTCTTCGCTGACTTTGTAATTACCGGACATCACCCGTCTGTTGTTCAGGATTTTGATTGATGGGACGTGTACAAAGTCGTAGTCAGTTACAGCGACTGCATACTTAGTTGGAGTATAGAAAACCATACCGTCCACATCGTATCTAAAAGTCATTTTTTTACGGTTGTTCCGAACTAGTACGTTGTTGGTTGATAGGTCATTGTGTCTGAAATTGGGTAACGTGTGTTGTGCGGCGGCTATCGTATAAAGAATCTGGAAAATGACGATTTTTATTTCATTATCGTCAAGAACTTTATGTGTTAGCAAACGCGTGAGGTCTGTGTCAAATAAGTCCATGAATGCAACGTGATTATACATTCTCTGATACGTGGTGAGATTGTTAAGTCTTTTTTCCAAACCAGGGATTTTAGCCGCGAAATTCTTCACATCCTGTTCTTCAAACACGCGAACGAAATGCGGCGTGATCTTTTTATCAAAAAGAACAGCAGTCACCTTGGAAAATTTCTCAGATACTAATATCGAATCCTGGTCTTTTTCGCGTTTTGCACCTTCAAGGTCACCATACCTTTTCTTCTTTATGAATTTCTCAATTGTATCTTCTGTGTAATATGAAATCTTCATTGCAAACGAATCGTCGCCTCTGTGCACGGCAAAAATATCAGAGTATTTTCCCGTCCCGATTTGCTTCAGAGAAATGTCCTCGGAAGTTGCCGTGGTAGACATATATTTTTATTAATATAAGACAATAATTTTTTTCAAAAATTTACCCTCGGCATAATAATAATATAATAATTAGGTATATTATGGCTAGTTACAGATTATCTCCAGATTTACCGGGGAGTGATGAGTCGCATAAGATAAAATCATCTATTGAACAACTTCAGAACCTTCCAATACAGGAAGCATTATTACTTGCCAAACAACGGGCGACGAGGCAAAATGTCTTTTATCCCGAAAAGTACGGTGCTAAAAAATTGGGAGCAGGGGCGTACGGAACCGTATATCTCGTAAGAATGACCAATGAAATTTTTTGGGAATTGGCGTCTCTTTTCCAATATGGCGGGGGGAAAATTTTAACTAAATATCCAGATGTACCATCCCTTGTCGTAATAAAAATCACGAAGCAACAAGCAAGAACTTCCGACTCGGCATTTTATCAAGAAAACGTGCGCGAAAATCTCGTTCACAAACGTCTATACACGGCACAATGTCTGCAAGTGGGTACGAAGCCATTGTGTATCTCTAAATACGTCCCAAAGTTTTTCATGTCTTGTATCATCGGGAAACCGAAGAATCTCAGATCGCTGACCGTCATGGACCCCGCTGGTAACACCGATCTAGATAAATTCGTGAGAGGCAAAAGCATCCCCGTGGCTCTATTCATTGAAATAGAACGTGCAATATGTGCGATGTGGCTAACCGGGTACATTCATGGCGATCTCCATCGGGCGAATATTATGCTGGACACGAATACGATGGCGGTGAAAATAATTGATTTTGGGTTTGCACTAAAACTCCCACCACCATTTGTAGCGATTCTCGGGCGTAGAATATATAATAAAATAGCCAGAGGGGACGTGGATTCCCTTGGAGACATTTGGACTCAGAAGCCAGTAGATGGCAAGCGTCGATTGGTAAATTACACTAACGGGGTGATGAAATCTAAAGGATTCCCGTGGTACAACCCGGACTATAAAATATTGCGGACATTGTGGAACCAAGTACCCAAAAACTTGAGAAGTCAGATACCGGCGGCAAGATCGGCTGCATGGGGTATCCCAATAGGAGCGCAACAGTCAAAACCTCAATCGCGTCCTCAATCACGGCCCCAGTCTCGCCCTCAGACCCAATCAAGACCACGGACAAAATATCAATCTCCAACTCTACAGGCCTCATCTCTTAAAACATATAGATCTTCGACGACAGCACCTCGTGGCTCAGTGAGTGAATCCACAAAGCGTGCAGAATCTTCTAAAAGGAAGGAGGAACTCGCGAGACAACAATCCGCAAAGAAGAAAGAAGAAATGAGACGCGCAGAATCTGCAAAGAAGAAAGAAGAAATGAGACGCGCAGAATCTGCAAAGAAGAAAGAAGAAATGAGACGCGCGGAATCTGCAAGGCGTGCAGAATCTGCCAAGAAGAAGCAACGCGAGTCCCCGAGACAATCCCCAAGTCGTGCGTCGCCTTTGTCTCCCAGAACGCCTTCTATGAAGAAGTCTCCTCCCCGTGCTTTCTTCACACCATCGTCCCGCAAATTTACCAACGCTGAGAGAGTTGCCGTATATGGGCGGAAGGGAAATGCTCAGAAAATGTTTGCAGACATCGAAAGGCAAAAAATGGTTTGTAGTCAACGAGGGATGACATATAACCCTATTACGAAACAATGTAGCTTCAAAACTCCCGCGGTGTCCGGCGGCGGGGCGTGTAGGATTGATTGTGCAAAAATAGGGAAAAGATGCGGACCCCGTGGAAAGTGCGTAAAGCTATGAGCATCTTAGGGAATATTCTTAATCAGTGAATTGAGATTGTCGTTTGACAATGTCATTTGACCCGGGTAATACCCAGCCTATATATTTTTCCTCTTTCCTGAAATGAGTACCATAACTTAAAAGCCGAACCAATCAACCAAACGCCATGGCAACCGCTCTTGAAAGTCACACGATCTCACCAAGTATCTCAGATACCATGAGCACTCGGTCTATTAGCATCACCCCCGAGATCCCCGCGGACATCGTCATTGTCCCCGAGCCTGGGAACCCTTCCGTGATGAAAAAAATAATGAAAAAAAAGCATATAGTGTCGACGGTCGTGCATGCGCTGATGAATATTGTGTTTTACGGATTCCTGCTACAATACATCGGCCTTGCTTTCATGCAGGCTGACCCGTCTCAGATGGTGTGGCTTGTCTTTTTTACCGGATTTCTCCTGACTGATTTGGTGTTTCATATCTGGCAGCTCACGATCGCGCATAATCTGGCGGTTGTTGACACGAGCGTCAAGATCAGCGGCCTTCGTGTTGCAATGATCGTCACCAAGGCCCCTTCCGAGCCATGGAGCGTGGTTGAGAATACTCTGAAGGCGATGATTGCCCAGGACATTGATGGTTACTCATATGACGTTTGGCTCGCCGATGAGAACCCCTCTGATGATACCATCGTTTGGTGCCTCAACCAAGGAGTCCGTATTTCTAGCAGGAAGGGTGTTGCAGAATACGACAATGTCGACTGGCCCCGTCGCCGCAGGTGCAAGGAGGGAAACCTGATGTATTTCTATGACAAGTGGGGATATGACCAGTATGACGTCGTATTCCAATTTGACAGTGACCATGCACCTACCCCGAGCTACCTCAAGAACTCTCTCCCCGCCTTCATGGATCCGGCTGTCAACTACGTGGCGATGCCCAACATCAACAAGACCGGGAGCTGGGTTTCGAATGCCCGCCAGACGCAGGAGGCATGGTACTACGGCCCTTCCCAGATGAGTTACTCTCACAACTACATGCCCATGATGACTGGCTCTCACTATGCCGTGAGGACATCCGCGCTCAAGGAAATCGGCGGGATTGGTCCCGAGTTGGACGAGGACATGAACACCACGATCATGATGAACTCTCGCGGTAAGAAGGGTGTGTATGCTGGAAATGCAATTGCTTATGGCGAGGGCCCTCTGTGTCTTGAGGATGCACAGAAGCAGGAGCTGCAGTGGGCCAAGTCCGCAGTTATTTCTTTCTTCCGGTGGAGGCATGTACTTATTCCCGAGGATAGTCGCATGCCCACCGGTGGTATTATTCGGTTCTTCATGGTCCGCACCTGGTACACCATTCAGCTGGCTTTCTCTCTGTATATGTGGGTGTTCATCGCTCCTTTGGTCTTCATGAACAAGTGGTGCTCGACCACCGACAAGTGCACTTTGTCTTTCACGAACCTCGTGATTCACGCCACCCCTCTGTTGTTTGCCAACTGGGGGTATGAGGCCATGGCTAGGAAAGCGGATTGGCTCAGGCCTGTCAAGACCCCTTTCTTCTCATTTGATCTTGTCGCCTACAGGATCCTGCGGCCTCTTTGGAATACTATCGGTATTATGGCGGGTATCTTTGAGATGGTTTTCAATGTTGTCCCCAGCTTTTCAGTTACCCGCAAGGGAGATTCTGATACCTCCCCACTTGGTGTTTTCTCCATGTGGTATATGCTGTTGATTCCCGCATACTACGGGGCTTTTATTGCTATCAAGCTCTCTCTGGGCGACGACCTTCCAATCATGCTTGTCTGCTTGTATGCCACGATTGTTGTGGTATATATTTACATTGTCTTCAGGCACTTTGCTGACCAGAAGTTCAAGGCACTTAGTATTTGGAATTATTTCGGGCACATTGCTGTTATTTGCGCCCTCGTTGGTAGTATTACCGCACTGTGTATTATTTTTAGGGAAAGTATCTTCACCGCATCTAGTTTGAATGTATTCATCCCCCACTTTGCTTATTCATATGATATGTGGCTGACGATAGCCGTGAATGGATTGTCACTCTCATGGATGTTCATTCTCTTCCTTGTGTAAAACACTCGTATCAACAAAACACAGACACAGTCTCACACACAGCCGGAGATACTTTTCAGGACTATTTTGTCCAGGATTTCCTGTTCCAAGGGGGTATTCCGAGATCTTGTATATGTGCCGAGTGCAAGATACATATTCTGGATCTTTTTCTTGGCTTTTCTGGTGAGGTAATGGAACATCTTAGTCCTCACATCAGGTTTAAGATACATCAAAATATCTTCCACACCAGGGAGTGGGTGAGGGGCAAATGTCCAGAAGGAACTCCGCAGTTCTATTTCCGTTCCGAGTATGCACGATATTAAGGCCAGTTTATACGTGTCATACGTTTTTTCAAACATATCCAAGATGTTTTTTCCAGCGGTTGTAGTTTCGTAAATTAAGTGAGGGAACATCTCGATCATCTTGCACGTGATATCAACGTCATTGTGGAATCCAGATATGTGGATGGGAAGTTCGCCAATGTTGTTCCTGACCAGCAGAGTTTCGGGGCATGTGTCTATCACGTGGCATATCTCGTGAAATAGTTTGCTCGTCTTCGTGCAGAATAACAATGAAAGTTCGTGGATTGGGATATTCCCCCTGTGGTTTCGCTTTAGAAGCGTGCTTTTATCCGCGTTTGCGAGAAAGGTAAGGGTGTTGTATTCTGGGTAATAATCCAAAAAACGCACGGCGGCGGCGTTATCCCCGTATGAGTGTATAGGATAATTCCCGTAATAGTCCGGGGTGTTGAGTTCAGGGGCTCGTTCGTACAAAAACTTTACGATGTTTACATCTACCCCATGAATAGATGCTATATGCAGGGGGGTTTGGCCACTTATATTTACGGAGTATAACGCAGGCGGGTATTGATTTATAATATGAGTTATTTGTTCTATATCGAGCCGTGGTACCGCGAGATGGATTGGGGTATTTCCCTCGAAGTCAGCTGTTAGATACGCCTCTTCATGCCCGTCGAACAATCTTATGTAGTCCATGTCGCCGTCTATTATCGCGTACATGAGAGGAGTGCGCCCTGTTGGAAAATCTTGCCCGACTGTCAAGATCGGATAGTTTTTTACGATAAGTTTCGCCATGTGAAGTCTCTCTCTTGATATAGCCTCGTGTAGTATATTGTGACCATTGTAAGGAATATACAACGCAAGAAGTTCCTCGAAACTGTGGATGTCATTTTCCTTGATCGCTTTTAGGATATTCATTTTACAAAAAAAATCTTTCGTTATATTAAGTTAATATGAATAAATTGTTGCCCATTTCCATCGTGATACTTTTGATTATTCTAGTCGCGGCATTCGTCATGAAAAAGAAGTGCGTGTGCGTTAACGGCAAATGCTCTAAATGCAACCTCTTCAGTTTGGACCACTTCTTCAAAAAGAAGGAGACGTACACAAATATAGAAAGCGAAGTCCCTGGTTTCTACAAGATCCGGACGACTTTTCCCAAACTGACAAATAAGAAAGTTTTCTCAGGGTCCGAATACTGGTTATGAACCAGTGATCGGAAAGTAGTTTTATTCGAAAATTTCCTCGATTACCACAGTGTTCTTTGGTCGAGGATGCGCTGTTACGGGTGGTGTTGGAGTTTTTTGTTCGTCCGGTATAGTTTTGGAGGTTACAACAGCTGCGACGCCAAGAACGGCTACTGTTGTTAACAAAACGATTTCCGATGTTGACAGAGTCATTAATTTGTAAATACCAAATCATCATAAGTTATTATGTCATTTATAGATGATCGTCCAGAGAAGCCAATACGAATGCCACTAGTTTTTCTCGTTCCTCGGAATGGAGAGCAGTTCCCTCTGGCGTAACTTCATATCGGATGAGCGCACCCCTGAATGTAATGCAACCATACCCGCTGACCATGCTCGTCGGAAATGAGTATTTCAGGTCATCAAAGTGCAGGACGAATGTGCCAGTTTTGCCAATACTATCGTAGATGTAACTCCTAACAGCGACTTCTTGAACGTCAGTCACAACGAGAGTATGAGGCTCTGTGTAATCGGGGTAGTAGTAATCAGTATCCTCTTGGACGAATTCGGACCAATCGTGAGACATTATGAAGTGGGTGATGTACTCGCTCAGAACATTGCTAAATTATTATGAGTGTCAATATGAGTTTAAACATATTGACATTTGTAAGTATAAATATACACATCTCTGCCATAATCACAAATGGCGGACACTCTTGATCTTATTGAGCAGCGGATGGTGATTGGATGGGAGAGGTATGGGAATGGTCTCTTGCATGAGAAGAATGCGGCGATGGATTTCAAACAGGAACTTGTAGAAGAACTCTTGGATGCCGTGGTGTACGCAGGGGCGAATGTCATCAAACACACGCCACAGGTTACCGCGACTATTGTTTTCTCAGATGAAGGAAAAGTAGAGCTCAAGCTTAACGTCAACTACGAGCTCGAGCGAGATGGCAACGCGGCGATTGTAGACGCCATCCGGAAGAAGACAGAAACAGCGTATGACTTTTCCAAAACTTACGATAAGAATCACGAGATCCTCATGCTATGTATGTTTGCTCTAGAGTCCGTTCTCAAAATTTCTTAGTATTAAGTATGTCGTCCAAACAATATTCTATTCGTCTAGAATTCGTCAAAAAAAGTCCGTTTTCGAGTGTTGAATCCGTTAAGAAAGCACTGCAACAATATAAAAAAACCGGAAAGATAGGGTTCACTCAACTTTCAAGTCTCAGGTCTATGGGTCTCATCAAGAGAGCCGACGGAACGTATAAACTTGGCGACAAGTACAAGTAATAACTTAATATATATTCTTATATGTAATCAAATGATGAAACACGTAAACACTTTCGTTCACAAAACAGCACTCCGCTCCCAGATTGGTTACCCCGTGGCTCTCGGGAGAAATTACGACAAAGTTATTCCTACGATGAGAGAATCGTACAACAACGCAGGAGACGCGTATACAGAAAAGGGAACTTACGAACGCGAAAGGCACGACGACGAACGTGTTTTGATTGACCGCGTGTGTGATATGTGGAAAGTTGATAAGAAGAAATGCTGGGGGTATACGACCGGCGGGGGGTCTGAGGGAAACCTTCAGGGACTGTGGATGGCGCGCGAACAATACCCTGGCGCAGTGCTGTATTTCTCGGATCAGATCCATTATTCCATTAAAAAAATGGCGAAGATCCTGCAACTACAAACGGTCGTTATCCCGAGCGATTCTACCGGTGCCATAGATCTGGAAGAACTCACGCATGTCGTAGATTATTCTAGGCCGATCATCATCCTCGCCAATATTGGTTCTACGTTTCTTGGTGCGATCGACGATGTGAAAAGCATTCGTGAAATATTGGGGGACGGTGTTTACATTCACGCCGACGCGGCTTTCTTTGGGTTTGTGATGCCGCAGATGTTCCCAGGGTACGATGGATACAAATACATGGATTCAATTTCTGTAAGTTCGCACAAATTTCCCGGCGTTCCTTTCCCAGGGGGTGTCTTCGTCAGCGTAACGGATCATGTTTCTCATATCGAGAATTTCGAGGAAGTCATAAATCAGAGAGATGTCACCATCAGCGGAAGTCGCAACGGGCATACGGCGATTTTCCTGAATCACTTTTTTGATACCGTAGACCTCGAATCTAGTGTTGAAAGATGCTTGTATCTGACTGAATATCTCAAGATGCGTCTAAGAGAAGCCGTTCCAGAATGTTTACCTTACTCAAATGATAGGATTTTGATAGTGACATTTAACAAACCATCGGACAAAATAATCCGGAAGTGGTCATTGGCAACAGTTGGTGATAGGTCGCACGTCATATGCTTGGACCATGTGTCCGAAGAAATCATAGACGCATTCGTTCACGATATGGCAATGCATTTCGGTCGCCGAACATCTCATTATAGAATCGTCAAATAGATGTCCACGTGCGACCGTATCTCACGGATGTCTTTCCATCTTTGAATACAGTGATTGCATCACAAATTGAAGATTTACTTGCTTTATCATAACCAATTGACTTCAAATATGCAACGGCTTCTTTTTGACTTGCGTGTTCTTTTTCAAAAACATCGTCGATATACGAAGCACATTTCGTCCGTTCGGATCTTTTTCCATTGAGACAACCATTATTGTGTGCATCTATCATGTTTTCACTACGGGTTCCGAGTCGGAGCTTGTGTGGACGAAAATCCATCTTGTCATCATCCTCATGAAGGATCACCTCGTCCAGTTTCTTTGCAGCGTACTCGTCTGGGAAGAAAGTCTTGAACGAAAGGATGTGGCATGATTGATGTTTCCCATTTATATAAACAAATGGATATCCGCTAATTAAACCGAGACGTTCTCCGAAAAGTACGTTTTTTGCATGTTTCGTGATGTATTTCACGCGGTTCATATTTGAAATTTCCCAACGACCTCCTTTATCATTTCTCGAATTAATAATTTCCTTCCATACTTCCTCAGGAAGATCGAGATACTCCTTGTACGAAAACCCATGCTGTTTCTTTTGAGCATAATGAACAATTATGTCACAAGTATACTCACGACCGAATAGATTCTTTTCGTCTTTAAGATGTTCGACCCATTCGTTGATAGATTTCTCATACCCGTCCTTGACGACGATGAACGCAGTCTTGAAAGTTTCTGGCATCACTCGATTTTTACTCTGGCCATTCTTGCAAAGCCAACGAATATTATCTAACGTATCGTCATTCGGATTCTTGTTCTTGTGATCCGTTGTGTGTGAAGAAGTCGGAGGCGCCCCGATGAACGTTGAGGCTATCGCCCTCGCCACTCGAACACTACGTCGTTTTCCAGAGTCATCACACACACTGTATACATTATATGTTCCTATTGTACTAGCGCTCAGTATTTTTCCTGATTTCTTATTTCTTACGACTCCAGATGTGTCTATCGTATATTTGGAGAATTTTACATGAGTTCCGTTTTCGAAATCATATTCCAGTGGCTTAATCATTTTAAATACATACACAGCGTTTTAATAAATTGTTCGGTTGTCAATATGATTGTATTTCGTATCGACAAAACGTGTTTTCATGTTTCAAATAAATTAACGAGGGCTGAATAGATTCGTCGGCGAACTGAAGGGCTTGGTCGTCGGGATTGTAGACAGATGAAACGCCGAAGATGTCGGTGCCGTAGAAAAGTTAAAAGAAGAAGGCGCAGGAGTGGTCGTAGAGGGGAAGCTTATTGAGGAAGTCGGGGTTGTGGGAGTCGTCGAAAAGCTCAGTGTAGAAGTTGTGGCGGGTGGAGTTGTGGCGGTAGTTTCTGGTGTAGAAAAAGTCGTAGTCGCTGGTTTAGAAGCCATTGGGACCGGGACATTAAAAGGTGTCACTGCTGGTGGTGGGGGCGGAGCATTAAAAATAGACGGTGTTGGAGCGGGGGTTGTAAACACATTGTGGGGAGCTGCTGGTGTCACCGCAATCTGCGCTGGCGCTGGTGTAGATGTTGGTGCAAGTGTCGCGGGTGTTGGTTTCCTGAAACGACGCATCTTATAAGAATCGTATGCAACTACTTCGTCGACGACAATGAATGCTTCGATTTCGTTACGCATTGGGATCGTACAACCTGGTACGACAAACGCCATCGTGCTATCGGTCGCGATGATAACCTTAACACCATCTGTGTCTGCGTACAACATGTTCGCATTCAAAGTGAAATTGATGTCTGGCTGGTCAAGGTGAAACTTGAAGAACGAGTTGACAAACGTAACGAAATCTTGCTTCATACTATAATTGACTTTGAAGTGGTGTTCTTCGATCTTGGTGACAAGGTCCTCCACCATCTTGACAATATCCGCGCGAAAAGCCATTGGATTAATTAGTATACTCTTAATAATTTTATTAAGTTGATTACATTGTTGATATGCTTTTCGTATGACCAGTGAGTGTTCGTATGAAAAGTATACTTGTCGTTTCAAAATAACTTATTACCGGACTGAACATTTACATACATGTAAAAATTTTCAAAGAAATGTATTTAGAAAAAAAGAATAAAAAAAAATAAAGGATATCCCATTTTAGGATATCCCAATAAAGTATATTTATTATTAATTTAATATTGACGTTTTCTACACCATAGATATGGTTGAATATATTCAAGGAGTGTTGTATTCGTGCGCATGTGGCTATAAAACATTTACTCCCCACCAGGCGTGTAAACATTCAAAAACTAAGAAATGTTCAGGGAAAACTATGGACAAGAGAGATGTAGAGTTTGTTTTAAAAGAAGACCATTTGGCGGCACTTGGAAATGCATCTCCCAGTCTAGGAAATGTGTCTACATATATCGCAAACAATACAGATAACAGCACCACCAGCACGCATATCGGGGATGTTAACAACAATATCACAAACAATATTACACTGGTTCTTCCTGAACGCACTACTAAAGAAGACTTTGTGGAATATTTGCGGGAGATGGACCATCTGGGATTTAGAGCGCCAGAACAGGTCGCAACGATGCCCGGTAAGATGTTGATGTTCACGCGAGACGCTAAGAAACTCCCTGGTGCTCTGGTAGAAAGAGACAAGAAAATCGTAGAAAAGCTTCCCGATGGCACCGAACGTATAATGGGGAAGAAGAAAGCGATACAGACGTATACACACGAAGCCGTGGATGCGTTGTGTTTGCAACCTCCTGCGAATGGTGTAACTGATTTTTTAGAAACTGAACGTGGTGAAAAGAGAACGAAGATGTCATTACAGGATGCTGCTAAATTACGTGTGACCAATCCACGTGGATATCACCAATCCGTTCCTGACGATGTAAAATTTCGCCATCAGAAAATAGAATCGCACACGGAGAAAGCATTGGATAAAATCACAAATGAGAATAAAACGAATGGATTTATGTGAGAAAAAATATGACACTATTAATATAATGTCCTCAGTACCTCCTCAGAGACCCAATGTGAACGACAAGTGGTGCGAAGTTTCGGTAGAATTCTTGAGACGTTGCATGCACGGTGAAGATCCGGATGCGGTGATAAAAGATCTTCAAACAAGATATTCCGGTCTAGGTCCTGTGAACCAGGCTAATCTCAAGAAGTTACTCGAACCCGTGAATCCTCCCACTCCTCCCACTCCCACTACCGATAAGTATTTCGCATCATATGCTGAGTGCTGGAATTATTGGGGAGGGTGGAATGGTGCCAAGACTCTCGATAAAATTCCAACCAAGAATGTGACTATCGCATTCGTGTTGTCTTCGAACGGAACCCCTAAGTTCGACGGAACCATGGATATAAACACTTTCGCGAGCCAGACAAAAGCGGTGCAGGACAAGGGTGGTATTGTCCGCATATCCTTCGGCGGTGCGACGGGGACAGAATTAGCCCTTGCTATCAAAGACGTTGATAAACTTGTTGAGGCGTATGACAGCGTTATAACTATGTACAATACTCGTAATATCGATATGGACATAGAAGGAGCCGCAGCGTCAGATACCGCCAGTATCAATCGTAGAAATAAGGCTCTTGTGATTTTACAAACAAAGTATCCAGATCTGAAGGTTGATTACACCCTTTCGTGCATGCAGTATGGCCTCATATCACAAGGATTGAATATCCTCAAGGATGCCAAGGCACAGGGAGTCAAGGTGAATGCCGTAAACATCATGGCCATGTGCTATGGAAATGGCGAGACGCAGATGGGAAAGGCCGCGATTTCTGCTGCGAATGCGACTAAGAAACAATGTGATGATTTGGGGCTCATTTACAATGGGGTTGGAATCACTCCTCAAATAGGAAAGAATGACACACCAAACGAAACATTCACTATTGATAACGCAAAGGAAGTTATGGCATTCGTGCAAAAATCTCCGTGGGTAAATTTCACTGCATTCTGGTCAGTAGGTGCAGACAACGCCCAGAAATCAAAGACTCCTCAAGAACAATGGGAATTCACGAACATTTTCAATGCTACAAACGCATAATTATACAAGTTCGACCTTGTTTTTTAGTTCTTTGGCCAGTACAATAGCCTTTTCAGCACACTCTGCGAAGGCCTTTGTCCCTACAGACTTTAGAACTGCTTCGCGATACAGCACAACATTCTTCCTCATCTGTGCCAGTTGCTCGTCGCTGATAGAGTCAATCAGCTTCTGGAGCTGCTCACCGGTCTCAATCCCGCGCTTCTTGAGGTCGAAATACGCGCCATCATGACCCTCTGGGACGAGCTCCTTCAGATTATCGTATACGTTGCCGTAGTAAAGTGGGACGCAACCAGCTGATAGACTATCGTAAAATTTCTCAGAGACGTACCACTCCGCATTGCAATTTTCTACCACAAGATCGAACGTAAAGTTCATCTTATGCTCGACAGCTGATTTAGGGTCTTTGGACCGATGAACGTTTTGGAATGTTTTGATACATTTTCCGTCTGCGATCTCGGCCCAGTTGATTCCGAAAGCGGTGACATCGTTGAGACCCTTGACGAGATCCTCGCGCAGATAGTCCAGACACTTCATGTGAATACCGTTGATGGCGTATTCTTGCTTTCCCATGAGCTCCGGGCGACGTTCCAGTACGATGCACGCTGACCTACCAGTTCCGGCATTTTCGCGAAGAAGCGCCGCACGGTCACTGGGGTCGTCAAGGTCTCCGTGGTGGCAGTTGTGTGCAGTAAATACGACATCCTTGCGAGTATCAAGGAGTGGCTTGAAGTAGGTCATCAGGACGTCAAAGTGCTGGGTGAGCCATTGCGCGTTCCACTGCCCACTGTGCCGAATGTTGGGGGATTCCAGAGTGTATACGATTCGGTGAAGGTCAGGGCGCTGTGCGAGGAAGTCCAGAGGGATCTCCCCGGGGTTGCACAGGCTCACAAGCACAGTGGCTCCATGGGGGATGTTCGGGAAATTCGTGAACCCGTTGATAAGATTGAATTTACCCCCGTTCAGACCATCCAGCCCCCGGAGAAGCGTCATCTGCCACTCGTCGAGCGAAAAGCTCTTCTGGGAATACTTGTGGCGTGCGACCAGGAAGTCCTCGGTGGCTTTCTGCGAGAAATGGAAAATATAAATGTCGTCGAACTTACCGAAGTCGTAACCGAACACCTGGTTACCGCGCTCGAAGAAGTTACCCGATACGGATAGACCGGTAGACCCGATTCGATACCCGAGGGAATGCTTGCGAACGAGAGCATACGGCGCAGCCATCAGCAGGTTCTTGCATAGCTCCCTGTCCGGCTCACCTCGTCCCCTGTCATCGCGGAATTTGGCGTTCCACGTCGGTGCGAGGGTAATCGCAAGATCCCGTTCGATGAGATAGCAACTCGTATCAATAAGATAGTCCCCGCGGCCTGCGACAGTATGCGATATTCCGCCGAGAGATTCGCAGTTGTCTTGACCGATGGTGTTGCCATCCTTGTCGATCAGGTACCGAAGGCAATACGCCCACTTGTTCTCGGGGTTCTTGACGATGCCCCGCAGGAGGTCGCTGTAATGAGTTGGGGTCACGATGTTATCATCATCCAGATACGCGATGTAATCTGATTCTACCAGCCAAGGCACGCTACCGAATACGCGGTGTCCATTCCAGCCACCAGCACCCACGTTTTTGGGCAAGGTGAATTTCACCACAGGATGGCGATGCTCGTACTTGGCGATGATCGTGTTTACTTTAGTTTCGTGTTCTTTTCCGTCCACAACGATCCAATGTTCGATGTTGGGAAGCGCCGATTGTTGAACGCTCTCAATACACTTGTCCAGGAAGGCACCTCCCAGTGTAGGCGTGATTACGACGATCTTTGGGATCTTCAGAATCCGGCGATGGTGATTGACCAGGTTGTGCATAATGCCACTATCATCGAGGGTATCAATTTCCACAATCCCACCAGTCGGTTGCTTGACGGATGCAGGAGGGTCTTTCTTACCCCATTGAGTCACATCACGAGACACGGTCACGCGGGGGTGCTCGGACACCATGATACTTAGGATGCTTTGGTCGTGGCGGGTGTCGTTCACAGAAGAGTCCTTACCGGCGTCGTTGATGATGTCGAGTTGCAGAGCATACTGCAGATATGTGTCCACAAACGCTCTGGATTCGGCACAATTCTTGTACACTTGAAACGCGGCGTTGAGCTGAATTTCATCACCGGCCACCGACCCCGCGCCCATTGCGTTGAAAACAGACTTCTTGGTCCACATTTTATTGCGATAATCGTTGGAGGACCAGTTACCCAGACGGCAAACCAATACAGGGTTTCCGGTGGCGACGGCGTTAGCATATGGCTTTATGGTTCTCTCGAACATCATCGTCGAGTCCACATATACTACAACGTCGTTATCAGGAACTTGTCCGAGAACGGACTTGATCAAAAACGGCTTCCATACCCACCATCCGAACCCTCGAGAAGTATCAAAGTGTTCGGGATGGGTGTCCATGAGCCATTGAATGTCCTTGGGTCCGAACACGCGGAACTCATTAAAGCCCCCAGTTGTCAACGCAGAATGGCGAAGTGCCGCGGCAGAGCCCTCGTACTGCGAAGTCGCGAACGTGATACCAATGGTGCGAGGCATTATTATAATGTGCGATACAGTCATCATAAGTTATTATAATACGTCGCTCGACGATATAAAAAATATTCTGTATTCTTACGTAACCCATGCAATATATACCGCCGAAGAAACAAATCCCCGCATGGATGGGGATGAATGACAAATCTAGTCGGCATTGGATGGCATCAGATGTTGATATGGAATTGACCCCAGAGGAGACTGAAGCAAGAAACGTCTGCATTGGGTTAGATTTCTGGAACCCTTGGGACGGAGGGTGTGAGAATACTGCACGCAGAGAACCAGAATTGAAACTTCGTGAGAGAATCTGTCAACATATGACGGACGAAGGTGGGGCTAACTCGAACGAGTGGTGCGGTATGTATGATAGAAACGAAGTAGTGTTTCCGGAATTTTCTGAATGTTTGACTCCCGAAGGTCAAATGAACACGAAATGCAAACTTATGTGTGCTGGGAGACCATCACAACCGGGGTGTGAATGGTATGCCGCGGTAGCTGAAGCTGAAAGGCTCAAAAAAGAATATGATACCGAATTGGCGCGTGCAAAATCATTCTGTGTGACCACAGATGGTGGCGGTGATATAAGGTGTGATAATTTTGCAGAGAAGTACCCCGAGCTTAAAATTCGCCAACAATCGTGCAGTAAGCAAACGCCATTGGTAGAACCTCATCTAGGCTGGGCATGCTACATGGGACATGTTGATAAAAACATGATTTTACCAGAGTACACTCAATGCTACAAGAGCGATGGCAGTGTAGATGCCTCTAAACCCGAATGCAAGCGCGCATGTCTAGGA
>Ga0247722_10000770_pt1 | contig 18606 bp, 22 predicted proteins | sample MSEWelMarce3H_FC_FD_189094 | JGI IMG/M metagenome (GOLD analysis project Ga0247722, IMG submission 189094) | Subsurface sediment microbial communities from gas well in West Virginia, United States - MSEEL Well Study Marcellus 3H_FC | ecosystem: Environmental > Terrestrial > Deep subsurface >... | reverse complement strand
CTTCCCGTGTGGTATTGAATGGAATCGTTGCGTAATCTTCCATTGGTAGCTTTACAACCTTGGTATCGGGTAACCAAATCTCCGTTTTTGCTTGCTCCTCATTCTTTCCACAGGCGGAAAGAATGGTTACGAGGGCACACAGCGTAAGTATTTTGACGGAAAGGAATCGCACGACCATAAGCTCTCTCGATAAAGCGAAGATTAAAGAACTGCTATGGAATTACTATACTCGATCTTGAATAATTCGCGCGAAGCGTTTTGAGGTAATGCCTGATTTACCAATACGCACTTGGCGGTGCATAGACTAAGATTTTGGCGGGATTCAGGTAGTTTTTATTTTGGTGAATTTCATAATGCAGGTGGGGGCCGGTGGAGCGGCCGGTTGAACCTGATTCTGCAATCACTTGGCCGCGGACAATCGCTTGGCCTGGCTTGACCAAAAGTTTGCTGTTGTGCGCGTATTTTGAAACAAAGCCTTCGCCATGGGCAATCTCAATAAACTTTCCATAGGCAGGATCAACCCCAGCTTTCACTACCTCACCATCCCCTGCGGCAATGATGGGTGTCCCAGTGGGGGTTATAAAGTCGATCCCAGAATGTTGGGCTAATTGCTTTGTGAACGGATCAATTCGTACGCCAAAATTGCTGGTCATACCCAATCGGGCATCAATTGGGGGACCAATTGGCAGCGTTCGAAGCCATTGATACTGCTTCAGCCATTCAGGCTCAAGCTTAGTAAATACCTCAATCATCTCCGAGGCTTTGCCAACCGACTCTTCGAGGTTTTCAGCAAGGGTCTTGGTATGTTCGTACTTAAAGCTGAGTGGCTTAAGCGGACCACCTAAATTGGTGGACTCCGAGAACTTATTTTTGACAGTGTAGGGCGTTGAGATGGCGAGGTAGCGGTCTTTGATCGACCTTAACTCGTTGAAGTGCAGCGATGCTTTAGCCAGTTGATCTTGGGCATTTTTGAGTTGCTTGGTATACCGTTGATCCAGTGCCATGCGCTCTTTAACCGTTACCACCCCACTCACTTCCCTAGCAAAGTCGGGGTTTACTTCTAAGGCAATGTGGATGCCGGTAGAAAAGATCAAAATTCCGAGCAACAAAAACGAGCCGCAAACCAAGATCCCCAAGCGAACAAGCCGTTCTTTGGTGATGTTGATTTGCTTAATGGCCCCGGTAGAGCCAGATACCCAAAATAGTTGCATGTAGCAAGTCTAAGTAATTGATTTTATTTGGACAAAATTAGTAATTCCATGAATTTTAAGGCATATAATTCAATTTTCAAACCCGATTCTAACCCTAAATATTGGTCTGTGATTTCCTTTAAGCGCCCATTCAAAACCCCCTTGGGAATCCAGTTTTTGGTGTGCTCGGCTCTGTTTTTAGCGGCATGCCCTGGGCACGCCGCAATTTTGGGTCAAATGCCCGTTCATGGGGATGTTATGTACATCACTAACGAGCCGTGTACCGCTGAAAATGGCCGAGTAGAGCCGAACTGGTTTTTCTCGTATTCAGTCAATTCCCTGGGATCCGTTACTCGCAGTTGTTATGTGCTCCACAACGACCAAGTCTGGATTAAAGGCCCTTATGGCGCCGAATCCACCTTTCCAATGAGTTTCTTTAAAAAGCCGGCAGCAGGAACCAGTCAGACCGAGCAGGGCTCAGCCGTTCAGCAGTAGACCCTTAGGCCACCTACTTTTGGGGGGTCGGTGGTTTACAAAAAAATTCATAGAGTACGTAGCTCATGGTGTCGGGAATAACCCGCTCCCATGGCGAGCCGGAGGTATCCAACTGCTCAACGCTAACGCCTGAGCCCCCTGGCCCAGAGTAATAGCCAATGTAGAACTGCTTGTAGCTTTCATAGCCCGCCCTGCAAAAATAGGAAATATCCTGAATAACCGACTGGGTGGACGCCCCGTTGGGAGCCGATAATGCCTCTGCATAACTGATCATTTGCCAAGTGCTCACTTCGCTATTGGCGTTATCCCTTACCGTCTTGCTGTCTTCATAGTAGTAAGCATTTCCAACGTTATCGTTTGAAATGAAAACCCATCCTGCGAGCGCTGGATTAAATGGGCTGATCAAAAAAACCGTTAAACCTATAGCAAGGGATTTTTTGAGGGTGGCTGACATGGTTACGCTCGCATTAAAAATGTAGAAATTGTTATCAAAAAATGCATTTTAAAGCCCAAATCTGCAGATCAACTGGTAGAATTGTGCGCATATAAACGATTGACATTTCGCGCTAAGGAGTGCTAAGTATGGCTGAAGCAAATCAACTGGGTTGTTTATTTGTTGGTGAGGGTGTAGTCCTTAAGGGCAACTTTCAAGTACCGGACATTGCCTCCATTTCAGGGGTTATTGAAGGTGAACTAACGGCCAAACAAATTCTCATCGAGGCAACTGGAGTTGTGCATGGCAAACTTTCCGGCGAATCCATCGATATACGCGGCGAGGCAAACGAGTCCGTATCTTCAACGCGCAGTTTAATTATTCGCTCTACTGGAAAAGTCACCGGCTCAATTCATTACTCTGAAATCGAGATTGAAAAAGGCGGTCACTTGCATGGTGACTTGCACAACATTAACCCACATTCTTAATCTATTTTGGTTGAATAACGATGTCTATCTTTTCAAAAAATTCACCCCCAGATAATGGCGATGACAAAATCGCAACTGAACAGGTTGATGATTATTCTGAACCTGCATCCGTCTCCACCGAAGATCAGGCAGCCGCTTACGAGCCAATGGTTCGCAATGAGCTTGCAAGTCGCCCAGGAATTGCAAAGCCGTCGATTATTAGTGAAGGTTTTACGTTTGAAGGCACGATTACGTCTGACGGCGTTCTCAATATCGCTGGTACGGTGCGTGGAAAAGTGACTGCAAAGTCGGTACTGATCGATGCCAGCGGTCAGGTTGAAGGTGAGCTAAATTCGGAACAGCTGGTAATTAAAGGCCAGCTCAAGGGTGAAGTGAATTGCGATGACCTCAATATCGGCCCTCTTGCCCGTGTTGATGGAGCCATTAGTTACAAATACATCCATATACAGCGTGGCAGCAAGGTATCTGGAAAGTTTATTAAGAACTAGTGATACTAGTCTGACATGGCGTTCAAGCAAAGTCATGCAATCCGGTTGTTGGATCCTTCAAGAGAGACGTTTGGATCCATCATCGGGCCGGATTTAGAGATATACGGAAGAATCGTAGCTACTAAGAGCCTGCGAATTGATGGCACGATTATTGGTGATGTCGAGACGAAGTACGGCGCTGACGTTTGCATTGCGCTGGGTAGGACGGGCTTAGTGCAGGGTAACATTTCAGGTGTGCGTGTATTGGTTGCGGGACGCGTTGAGGGTAATGTGCGTGCATCCGAGCGCGTTGAATTGCATAGTGGTGCCGATGTCCATGGGGATATCGTCTATGCCCAGATTGGCATAGAGCACGGTGCGCGCCTAAGCGGCAAGCTTTCCAAGATCAGTGAAAAAGATTCCTCCACCAGCACCGATTCAGAATTGCCTTAACCACTGCATAGCGCCCAACGATGAATACGCAATTAAATGAGCCTATTAAGATACTGATCACCAATCAAAAGGGTGGGGTAGGTAAGAGCACGATTGCGGCGAACTTGGCTGCCTATTTTGCGCTTCAAGAGGGTGTACAAGTTTCTCTGATTGATTTTGATAAGCAGGGGTCTTCATCCCGCTGGACTAAGAAGGCCCCAGATATTGGCGTTCGAGTGCACTGCGCAGAAATCAATTACGAAAACCCGGGCATTGCCTTATTGAGCGCTCGGGCAGCGGTACGTAAATACTCCTTAGGGACGCAAATTAGCATTTCAGATCTGACGTGGCATCCAACATTGTCTGACGACTTTATGCTCGACTTTGATATCGTATTAGTGCCGAGCTCAGCCTCCAAGTTTGAGATGGCCAGCACAGAAATTTTTATTCTGGAGTACGCGCAAAAGCGGATGGCTCGACTAGCAATCAATAAGCAATTTATTTTGGTTGTTCCTAGCAGGGTAGAGCCGGGCTATGCTGCCCATGGCGCATTTACCAATTTGGATTTTTTAATGAATTGCCACATTACACCACCGATTCATCGAGCAGCCGATCTGGATAGTTATGTGTATGAGGATTTTCTTTGTGTTGGCTCCAATCAAGCGCTGGCTGAAAACTTTTGTAATTTCGGAAAATTCCTAACTAAAAAAGTTGAAGAAAGAGTGGCGATTAGAAAGTCACTCTCCTTAACCGGAACATCACTGAATCGCGAGATTATAAAAAAGGTAAGCGTATTGGATGACTACCGAGAGCGTGCCAAGGAATTGGGGATCTATGGCGGATATGCTGCAAAGCCATTAACAGAAAGACGGCAGCCATCCTCTTTTGACGCCGACCCTGCTGCCCCACGAGAGCGCCGTTTTATTCCAGCATTCTTGCGCCGATCGAAGTAATGTATGCCAATTAACTCACATTGATACGTAAGAAATGCTATGACCGACCCTACACGAAACGATATTTTTGAAGATGCCAATGGGGTGCAAATTGCTGTCAAGCAAGTGTATCCACCCAATGCCCTCGGTGTTGCTTTGGTTGAGTACAAGAATTTAAGTGACTCCAATCTTCGTTTTATGCCCAAAGAGCAATTCTTGGAATATTTTCATTGGGTCGGTAACTTCGGGACTACGGATACCTTTGTGAAGGTGGTGATGCAAAAAGCAGAGCAGTTGCAACAAGAAGGGGAGCCTGAGAGCGAGGGTACCCCCTCTGCGGAGCCAAAAGCCGATGAAGTGATTAAGCCGGTTCAGGACGATGAGATCAGGAGCGCCGCACCCACCCGCTCCTCTTAAGAAATGTAGGTAAAATTTATCGGCTTCTTCTGGAATAAGCTGGAGAAGTAAAAAAGCATACCGCAGTGATCCAAGGAATTTATATGCACGATGTTTCTCAAAAAACGCAATCGCTGGGGCTCATTGCAAAGGTTGCCGCACTCCTCTGCGGAGTAGCCTTGGTGGTTGCATCCATTTACCCCGAGGACTCGCCCTTTAAAAATACCGATTTCACCGATTTTGCTCACGATCAATTCACCCTTTTGTTGCAATTAAAGTGGCTAATCGGCGTTTTATTAATTGCATTTGGTCTGTTATACCGCCCCCGAACATTGCCGTCAGTCGCAACCTATTCTGGTGCACGTGATTTGAATCAGGATGCATATAAGTTGTATTTGCTAACTAAATATCGCATTGAAAAAAATACAGTTCTCGATCAAATTGCTTGCCATGAGCGCTTGTTCCCCAATGCAGCAGAGGCGCTTATTTTTGCCCATGGGCTTGAGTGCCCAAGTAAAGGCGTTGAGCCACTTACTCTCTTAGATGTTAGTCCGTTATCGGCAGCGGTTAATGACAATCCTACTCCGATCAATCGGCTTGAAACTGCAACCAGTGAGGCCGCTCCAATCAAAGCAGCTGATGTGGGATTAGAGGCCAAGCCAGTTGAAAAAAGCAATCGCCTGCCTTTGGTTTTTATCCTACTTCTTTTTGCGCTAGTGATTGGTGGGATTTATTATGCAAAAACGCAAAGCAAAAAAGAAGAACCGGTTCCCGTTGCCGGCCCAATTACTCAGATCAATAGCGATCAAGTGGTTCCCAATAGTGCGCCAGTAGCGCCAGTTCCCCCGGCTGAGGCACCGGTTGAGGCTGCCGTAAAGCCGGCTAGCGTGCCGATTAATGAGCGGTGGATTGGCACATGGGCGGCCCAGGACAATAAGCTTAAATTGGTCATTACTGCCTCACAATTTAAGTACGGAAACGTTGACTTTGCTTGGGCGGGCGTAAGGCCGAAGGGCGTGATTCAATGTTGCCCCGCCTTTTATGAGGGATCGACTTCTAAAACGGATTTATTGCAACGCATTCAGCAACAAACTCCGAATGCGGGTACTCAAGCCGATCAACAAAAGACATTCGAGGCTATTCAATCCTTGAGTGAAGGAAACTTTAGGAGAATTGTTTTGGCAGATCCGCTCCTTCGCACGTATTTTTTCATCTACGATCAAAACTTCATTTATCGCATCAATCGAGATCTTGGCGATAACGCGAGTGTAGTAGTTGAGCAATTTAAAAGAGCAGAATGAGTTCGGCGGCAGACTCTAGCACTGGACAGCCTGCTAAGCTGCAGCCTTATGAGCAGCTGCGCTTATTGCGTGAGCAAACCCACGTTAAGACAATTACGAAAGAAATTGTAGGTCGCCAGTGCATTTTCTTTTACAGCAAACACTGGATTTTTGATTACTCCCTAGATAGCACCGATAAGCCATGGGATATCACTAAGCAGGTTTATTTTCGCAATGCCAGAAAGCACAAAGCCCTAGCGTTTGCTTTGCCGTATATCGTTATTGAACTTGCATTTCTCGATTCGCCGCGTTTTTTAAGGGCAATTGTTACGTATGGAGAAGACATTACCAAGATGATTGGCTCCATGGATCATTTTATTAAACGGGAAGAGGGTATTCGGGCTTGGGTTGAGCAGCCTGACTTTAACTGGCAGCCTTCGAGTATTGTTGATTTATCCAATCAAATCCTAGAAGAAAATAGTCGCTTCGGAGGCATTCAGTTTTACCAATACCATGAGCCTTTTCATGCTAAATTGAACGGCACCTGGGAAGTGATTACGGTTTAAACCATGCAGAACGAAAACTTTTATCAAGCAGAGGAATTTTTAAAGCTAGGCCTTTATCCTCAGGCATTTGAGGCCTTTATGTCGCTTGAAGTAGGAGCGTTAGACCCTACCTTTTTAAAGCCCTGCATGATGGCCCTTGCAAATCAGCTTAACCAAGGTCAGTTAGCAACGCTATATGATGAGCTAGAGCGCGAGGTACGGCGCAAGAATGCGCAGGCAACGTACAATTTTGGCGTTGTTAAGAGCCATGTAGGGGACATTCCGAAAGCCACTTCCCTATTGCAAGCAGCCATGGATTTAGGTGTTCCAGAGGCCAGAGGCGCGTTAAGTCGCCTATTAATGCGTTAAGCATCCCCTTTCGATTTTTTCGTAATAAGCACCTAGAAATACGGAGTGCGCGGTCATATTGAGCTCGCCCTCAGGCAATCTTTGCAATTAATTTAATGCCTTCGATTGCGTATTTGAAGTCAGTCTTAACTTATTCTCCCATCCTATTGAAACCATTGAGTAAATTTAGTCCGTTCGCTCTATAGCCCCGCTACACCCGCATAGTTAATTCGAATTTTGTATATAAATCATGGGGTTGTGGTTAAATTTCATGAGGTAAGAAATGGCTGGATATGGCTTCTCGATCTCGCCAACTCCGCTTAGGATAGTTATATCTACCTAAACCGCGGGGCGATGATGAATCAATCTAAAACAAGAGGGGAAGCTGCTTTCCGTTCTGAGAGCTTTGTGGAGTTATGCATCAATGATTTAGTCAGGGAGTCGGTCACTTGGCCCGATCAAGCTAAATCAGGCTTAGGGTTTTCTGAGCCCCTGCCAAATGTCATACATCGCCCGCAAGCAGTGCCTGAACTGCATTAACAGCCAGGCGAAATACACCGACTAGTTGTAGCCACAGGGGTAGAGTTGAGCTAACTTTTTCAACAAAATTCCATCAATGTCCATTGCCTCTCGATTTGGCCTACCGACTGGAATGTCTTTTATGCCTAGGACAATAATTTCTTTGTAGTCGACAACCGTTAATTTTAGGAACGGCGGCAAGCAAAACAGAGGTGGCGTTTTATTTTGGATAAGCGCGTTATTTGCAGCGCTCAGTCCGCTGGCAAGGCCGACGATGTAGGTATCCGTATTTTGGGACTTATTTTTTTCTTCGAATTCAGCGATCGATAGGCTGGCAAAGGCGTTTTGCGAGAGGAGGAGCAAGCAAGTAAAAAAATTGATGAATTTCATGATGAGATTAATTGATCCGTTTAAGCTAATGTAACAGAATCTTCTATTAATGCGGCCTATTTCTTTGGCATACTAGCGTACAGAAAAGACAATTTAATTAGGGTATGGATCGTGGATATTGAGTGGGATTATTGGTCTTCAAAGCCGTATGTATACACATGGCAGGCAGCCGCTTTGGTGCAGGGCTTAAATCCAAAGAAAATTAAGTTTCCAGTGCGCGATGCCGCAGGCGAGTTGCATTTCGATCGAAGCAATTTCGGTGGAGAGTATCCTGAGTTTAAGGTGAAGCTAGACCTCGTCATTGAGCATGCATGGATCCAAAATTTTTCAGCTCAAAACATGCGTGTAGACTTTAAGCGATTTTTGTATTGGGCGCATCACACCCAAAAATGGTCGATGCCCCCCGATTTATTAATTATTGCTCGAGGCCTCAATTTAGATGCACTTACAGACGAAGCGGATGAGGTTGATGGTGGTTTAAAGGATGAGCGAAATTCCCTTCAATTAATTTGGGCGTTAAGGCAGCTGTTAAATGAGCATCAGTATGGAAAAACCGACCGGGAATTGATTTACTATCTTTCAAAAATCTACCCAGATCACCCTGCTTTTAAACGCCCAGTATTGGAAATGAAGTTTGCTGAAGCCAAGGTGGCAAGCGATAGTTAGATTCGGCTGATCACAATGAGGCTCTTTCGGTGCAACACCTCAATTAAGTATCGATTTGAGCCCGTTTCGGCCTTAATACTGCTTAGCTAGGACCTTGTCGATGGTCTTGCCGTCCATATCAACAATCTCGAGTTTCCAGCCAGCCCATTCGACTACATCGCCGGTATTTGGGATCTTTCCACTTAAGAGCATCATCAATCCGCTAAGGGTGTGGTAGCGCCCCAAATCTTCTTCTGGTACTGAGTCGAGCTCGAGCGAGTCTTTGAATTCGGGAATCGGAATGTGACCATCAAATAACCATGAACCATCCTCACGCTTAATCGCCCATGATTCTTCCGGGTCGTTAGTCGAGAACTCACCGGTTATCGATTCAATTAAGTCTTGTAGGGTGATGAGACCCATAACCTCACCATATTCATCAATCACAAATGCCATTTGATTGTGCGAGGATTTAAAGTTCTCGAGTAGCTCTAGTCCGGTCAGTGTTTCGGGCACAAATAAGGGTGCTTGCAAGCCATTCTCAAGGGTTTTTTCCCCGCCTTTGGCCACCGATGCGAGCATCTTGCGTGCATTGAGTATGCCCAGGATGTTATCCAGACCGCCCTTGACGACCGGAAAGCGAGCATGCTCCGATGAATCAATTAAATCAATTGATTCTGCAAATGTGTTTTCAACATCCAAGTAAACAATATCCGCACGTGGCACCATCAGCGAGACAATTTGACGGTCATCGAGGCGAAAGACGTTGCGCAGCATATTGTGTTCATTCACCTCAATGAGGCCGGCGCTAGTACCTTCTTCGAGCACTGCATGGATTTCTTCTTCGGTCACCTCATTGTTGCTGTGATCTTTAATGCCCAGCACCTTCAGTATGAAATTAGTCGAAACCGTTAACAAAATCACAAATGGTTTAGAAATAAACGCCAGTGCAGAAATAGGTTTGGCAATATAGCGGGCAATCCGCTCAGGATTGTTTTGGGCAATGCGCTTAGGTACTAGCTCTCCGATCACAATCGAGAGGTAGGTGATAACCGCAACTACAACACCCAAAGAAAGCCAGTCGGCGTATTTGGGGTCCATGCCTTCTGAAGCTAGCAGATGGGACATAGGTATTGCGATAGCAGATTCACCGACGACGCCGCTCAGTACGCCAATCGATGTAATGCCGATCTGAATTGTTGAAAGAAATTTGGTGGGGTTCTCGCCGAGCTCGACAGCTACCTTGGCCTCATCGTCGCCGCGATCAATTAACTTTTGGAGTTTTGCTTTTCTGCTCGTAACCAGAGCAATTTCGGACATGGCAAACAAGCCATTGAGGAGGATTAGTCCAATTAGTATTACGACTTCCATATAGTGGTGCAAAAGCACCTGGGCTGTTGTGAAGCAATCATCATATCAAAAAAGCGTGACGCCAACGGGCATTCCTTGTTGCGGGCTTAAGCCCTGAATTTAAAGGAATAAAGCCACGTAAGCTCCAACGGTTCAGGCGATCGATTCACCGCTAGAGCGCTGAATCCATGGGGGAAGGGCTCATTCAGCTCTTTCAGTACAGTCTTCGGGCTGAAGAGTTGCCATTGGGTGGGATAATAGGCCTTTAGTCTTCTATTTAATGCAGCGGCCTGCTATTAAGTCTGCTGTTTTGAGTTGACCCAATATTAGATTGACAGTAAATAACCATGGCGATGCCTGACCCCCTTATTGAAGTTGATCGCGCGATTTCGGAAATACGCCGCGGTGCCGTAGTGCGCGTTTACGATGAGCGCAGTAGCCTGTTAATGTTGGCAGTAGATGCTTTATCTGCAGATTGTTTGAACTTATTGGTTCAATCGGGAAGTGCAACGCCCAAGTTAGTCATGACTGGTACGCGCATGAATGTGCTGGGGATTGATAAATCAGACCGTCCAGTGAGCGTGCTCTCGCACCCTGAAGGCATTTCACTCGACTTAATCGAGTATTTAGCCAACCCTCTTTCAGCATCGATGACGCCTCCCGCTATGGCTAGCTTAGAGGTGAAGGATGCGGATGTTGTAGAGCAGTCGTGCGTCACTCTGGCAAAGCTGGCGCGACTCTTGCCTGCTGCACTCATCGTTGAAGCGGGCCAAACTGCAACTGCAGATATTCCTGCGGTGCAGGCTAGTTCGATCCAATCGTATATGACGATTGCAGCGCATTCATTAACGCAGGTGAGTGAAGCGCGTGTGCCTTTGGAAAATGCTGAAAACGCTCGGGTACTTGCTTTCCGTCCGCGCGATGGCGGCATAGAGCATCTGGCCATCATCGTTGGCGACCTTAATCCGGCTGAGTCTGTATTGGTGAGGCTCCATTCCGAATGCTTTACCGGCGATTTAGTTGGCTCTTTGCGCTGCGATTGTGGCAATCAATTACGCGGTGCGATTGGTGAAATGGCTGCGGCCGGTAGCGGTATCTTGCTGTACATGGCGCAAGAGGGGCGGGGTATTGGCCTCGTCAATAAACTGCGCGCCTATCAGTTACAAGACGCCGGCTTTGATACAGTTGATGCTAATTTACAGCTCGGCTTTGACTCGGATGAGCGAAACTATTTACCAGCGGCGCAGATCTTGCGCTTGCTTGGCGTTAGCCGCGTGAAGTTGATGACCAACAATCCTGCGAAAGTCACCGCCCTAGGAAATTGTGGCATCGAAGTCGTTGAGCGGGTGCCGCACATTTACCCCTCAAATCAACATAATGACGCCTACTTGAAGGTGAAGGCTAAAAAAAGCGGCCATCTTTTTTGAGTTGCCCTTAGGGTAATCGGACCGTAATTTAATCTAGGTAAACAGCGCACTTTTAGTGGAATTACCCCCATGGAAATCAAAGTCAACTTTCTCGATAAGCTTCGGCTTGAAGCCAAATTTGATGATTTCACTGTCATTGCCGATCAGTCGATTCGGTATAAGGGTGATGGCTCTGCTCCTGGGCCATTCGATTACTTTTTAGCTTCCTCTGCCTTGTGCGCAGCCTATTTTGTGAAGTTGTATTGCGATGCGCGCGGTATCTCCACTGAGAATATCCGCCTCTCACAAAATAATATTGTGGATCCAGAGAATCGGTACCGGCAAATTTTTAAGATTCAGATTGAATTGCCGGCGGACATGTCCGCCAAAGACCGGCAAGGTATTTTGCGATCGATTGATCGGTGTACCGTTAAGAAAGTAGTGCAAGCTGGCCCTGAGTTTGTGATTGAGGAAGTCGAAAACTTAGATGCCGATGCGCAGGCCTTATTGGCCCCCAATACCGGAGCAGAAGGAAACACTTACATTGTGGGTAAGGACTTGCCGCTAGAGCAAACCATCGCCAATATGTCGACGATACTGGCGAACCTCGGAATCAAGATCGAGATTGCCTCCTGGCGCAACCTCATCCCGAATGTCTGGTCTTTACATATTCGGGATGCGCATTCGCCCATGTGTTTTACCAATGGCAAGGGGGCCACTAAAGAAAGTGCGCTTGCTTCCGCCTTGGGTGAGTACATTGAGCGACTGAGTAATAACCATTTCTATGCAGGTGCGTATTGGGGCGAGGACATTGCCAATGCGGCATTTGTGCATTACCCCCATGAGCGCTGGTTTAAGCCTGGCAAGAAAGACGCTTTACCCCCAGAGTTACTCGATGAGTACTGCCGGCAGATTTACAACCCCGATGGTGAGTTACGCGCTTCCCATCTGATCGATACCAACTCCGGTAATAGGGAGCGGGGTATATGCGCTCTGCCATTTGTGCGCCAGTCCGATCAAGAAGTGGTGTACTTTCCGGTGAATTTGATTGAGAACCTGTTTGTCAGTAATGGCATGAGTGCTGGCAATACATTGGCAGAGGCCCAGGTACAGTGCCTATCTGAAATTTTCGAACGCGCAGTCAAACGCGACATCATTGAACGTGAAATTGCCTTGCCTGATGTTCCTCAGGCGGTCTTGGATCAGTATCCCCATATCCTGGCGGGCATAAAAGCGCTGGAAGAGCAGGGCTTTCCGGTTTTAGTCAAGGATGCCTCAATGGCCGGGCTCTATCCAGTGATGTGTGTGACCTTAATGAACCCGCGTACGGGCGGCGTATTTGCGTCGTTTGGCGCGCATCCTAGCTTTGAAGTCGCGCTCGAGCGCAGCTTGACCGAGTTACTGCAAGGCCGTAGTTTTGAGGGCCTCAATGATTTGCCGCCGCCGACATTCGTGAGCGAAGCGGTGACCGAACCGAATAATTTTGTAGAGCATTTCATTGACTCCAGCGGCATCGTGTCTTGGCGTTTCTTTAGCGCTAAATCAGACTACGCCTTCGTGGAGTGGGACTTTACTAGCAAAGGCACTAAGACCAATGCAGAAGAAGCTGAAACCTTATTTGGCATTCTGAAGAACATCAATAAAGAGTCCTATGTAGCAGTGTATGACCAGCTTGGTGCAACCGCATGCAGAATCCTGGTGCCTAGCTACTCCGAGGTCTACCCCATTGAAGACCTGATTTGGGATAACACCAATAAGGCGCTTTTATTTCGCGAGGACATCTTAAATCTATTGAGTCTAGATGATTTGAGCCTTGCGGATTTACTCGATCGCCTAGAAAACAATGAGCTCGATGAGTATGGCGATATCGCAACACTGATTGGTATCGAGTTTGATGAAAACACCGTCTGGGGTCAATTGACGGTATTGGAGTTAAAGCTATTAATTCATCTGGCGCTGAAGCAATGGGATGAGGCGCAGGAATTGGTAGGAGCCTTCTTGCAATACAACGACAATACAGTAGATCGAAAGCTGTTTTACCAAGCGCTCGATGCCGCACTGGCGATCCATCTGGATGACGAATTAACCATGAGCAACTACACCCATAATCTGCGCCGAATGTTTGGCGATGACAAAATGGATGCAGTATTAGGTTCGATCGATGGTAGTGTGCGTTTCTATGGCTTAACACCCACCAGCCTGAAATTAGAAGGGCTTGATCGTCACCAGCGTTTGCTGGATAGCTTGAAGAAATTACATCGAGCCAGATCCGGAGTTGCTTAGTAGTTTTATCCTCAATTGATTAATACGACACCCCCTCGATCCATTAGCCCTAATTTAGCTTCGCTATTGATTGTGATTGCGGAGCTGATGGGTACCTCGCTGTGGTTTTCCATCAATGGGGTCGCTGACAATTTAATTGATTCATGGAATATCAATCTTGCTGGTATCGGCATACTGACTAATGCGGTGCAACTCGGTTTTGTGGCGGGTACCCTCGTCTTTGCCTTAAGCGGGATTGCCGATCGATTTAAGCCCAGCCATCTTTTTGCAGCCTGTGCCTTGCTTGGGGCCTTGTTTAATAGCGCATTTGCTTTATTAGCGGATAGTCTTTGGATCGGGTCTTGCTTACGATTCTTGGTTGGAATTTGTTTGGCCGGCATCTATCCGATTGGCATGAAGCTCATCATGACCTGGGACCCCCAAAAAGCGAGCTCACGGATTGCCCAGTTGGTCGGAATGCTCACAATCGGAACGGCGATTCCGCACGCTACCCGCTACTTCGGTGTGGATTGGCCTTGGCAAGAGGTTATTCTGCTGTCCTCTTTCCTTGCCCTTGTTGCTATGGGAATGATTTTTTGGCTTGGCGATGGCCCCCACCTTAAGTTAGGCAGTGCCTCGCGTGTCAAGCTCAGCGGCTTTCGTGAGCTCTTTGCGATTGCGGAATACCGTCGCTCTGCCTTGGGGTATTTCGGCCATATGTGGGAGCTCTATGCATTCTGGGCGCTGGTGCCATTTCTGATTGCGAGCAGCTACTCAGTTCAAAATCCCATCAACTTATCGGGACTCGCATTCGCTGTCATTGGGATTGGCGCCATTGGCTGCTTTCTGGGAGGTCAGCTTAGTAAATCCATTGGGGGAGTAAAGGTTGCCTCAAGCGCTTTAGCTCTATCTGGCATCTGCTGCTTACTTTATCCATGGATTTCTGGATTGCCACTGTGGGCACAAATTCTGTTTTGGATTATTTGGGGCATGAGCGTCATCGCTGATTCGCCACAATTCTCAGCGCTATCAGCACAAGCCTGCCCACCTGAAATCGTCGGTACTGCACTGACCATCCAAAATGCCATTGGCTTTACGATCACGATGATCTCAATTCAAATCAGTACCGTCCTCTTGCCCCTGATGGGTCACTACATTACCTGGTTATTGCTACCAGGCCCTTTGTTGGGGCTCATTTTTTTGAATCGCATTTCAAGACGAGCTTAATCAATGTGCGCCGTATGAAATCCTTAAGTTGGTGATGCTTAGGACCAAGCTTGAGGGTTAAATCGGGGTGGAGACGTGCATTGGATTTGCTAAGCAAAAGAAAAAAGCCTCTGAACTTTCATTCAAGGGCTTTTGTATTACTAGGAGGCCGTAATAAAGTGATTATTAGCTTTTTAATGCGGATAGATGAATGGGTTTGCGGGAAATTTATGCATGTACACTAATTTTTAAGCCAAGTGCATTAATCACTTTGGAGATGGTATCAAAGCGCGGTTGAGATCCAGCTGATAATGCTTTGTAGAGGCTTTCACGGCCCAAGCCAGAGTCTTTGGCAACGGTAGCCATACCTTTGGCTTTTGCTATATGGCCAAGCGCTCGAATAAGTTCGTCATTGTCGCCACCCTCTAAGACTTGTGACAAATATTCAGCCATCGCCTCTTCGCTATCTAGATGGCGTGTAATATCAAAAGCTTTTAGTTTTTGCACTTTTTTCATGACTTAAAACTCCTTAGCTAACTCAATAGCTTTTTTAATGTCTGACTGTTGTGAACCCTTCGTTCCTCCAGCTAATAAAATAACAACGACTTTTTCTCGTACGGTAAAGTAAACTCTGTATCCTGCTCCGATATCAATTCTCATCTCCGATATGCCATTACCAAGCGTTTTGGTATCCCCTAGGTTGCCATGCTCCGCTCTTTCAATGCGACGCGCAATAGCAATTTTAGCTTTTTGATCTTTTACGGACTCATGCCACTTTTCGAATAACTCGGTTTGTTCAATAATGTAGGGCATTTGCTTATTGTATCTAATTGGATACAAAATGCCAAATTTATTTAGAATAGATAGCCAAAATAGGCATTCAAATTGATTGAAGTCCAGAAGTAAAAAAGCCCCGCATAAGCGAGGCTTAATGATGCTTGGTGGGTCGGGCGAGATTCGAACTCGCGACCAACGGATTAAAAGGAGACCAATCCGTTGGTTGTGCTTGTAAACCCTATATGGATATTGGCTTGTAGGGTAGGTATAATAAAAGCACTAAAGTAACCACTAAAGTCCTTTTGTGTCAAAAACCGTCAAAAAACCTATAAAAATCAAGCCAAAAGGTAGTGGAGCCGTTCCTATTCCCGAGACCGTTAGAACCATACCAAAGTACCCCACGTCACTGAAATACTTTAAGGTCTATTGTTCTCGGTTCTATTGGGCTCGGTTTTACGTGAACGGTGGATATAAGGTTCGTAGCTTAAAAACCGAAGACCCCAAAGAAGCGTCTAGGCTGGCTGTTAAGTTTTATGAAGACATATTGATGGATAAACGGCTTGGGGTATCAACCAATCCAGTTAAAAGCCGTCGTTTTTCACAGGTTAGCCTCGCTTACCTTGAAACGCTGAACGGGGTCGGTAAACCACGGCTTTATCGTGACGACCTAAACAAGTTCAAAAAAGAGCTACTTCCTCATTTTGGTGAAAAAGACGTTGGCTTGATCACAAACGCTGATATTGGGGAGCTAATCAAAAAGTTACTTCAACGAAAGCTCACCCCAGCTACGGTTACCCATTACGTGATTGTTCTAAGAAAGATCCTGAATTACGCTTGTGACAACCAGCTGATTCAATACGTACCAAATTTCCCAAAAATCAAGGGTAAGACCACTACCGTCACTAAGCGGGATTATTTCGATCGAGATGAATACAAGGCTTTAACCGAAGCGGTGGACGAGCTGGTTAAGGAAGGAAAGGCTGTTCGTGGAATCAAAATTACCGAGGAGCTGAAGCTCTTGATTCAGTTTATGGTGAATACGTTCATTAGACCAACGGACTTAAGGGTTCTTAAACACGAACACATTAAATCACTAGTCAACCCAAAAGAGCCTAATCCCAAGTACAACAAGTATTTGTTACTCAGTCACCCAGCCACCAAAACAACGGATCAAGAGGTGGTGAGTATGTACGCTGCTGATCCTGTTTATAAAAAGCTCTTGGCTTATCAAAAGAAACGTGGATATGGAGCTAAGGATGATTATTTGTTTTTACCTGAGTTCTTAAACCGTAACACGATGATGAATACCTTGAGTCGCTTGTTTAGAGCTGTGGTGGAAAAGGCGGGAGTAAGCGGGGAGGGTGAAAAGCATACCCTTTACTCCCTCCGTCATTCAGCGATTATGTATAGGCTCTTACTTGGTAATGTGAATACGCTTCAATTGGCTAAAAACGCTAGAACCTCACAAGCGATGATTGAAAAGTATTACGCTTCACGGCTCACCAACCAGATGGGTATCGATGAGCTTCATAGCTTTAAATCTGTTGATGAACCAGCCAAGTCGAAAAAGACTAAATCACCACGACAATAGATTTACTACCTTGGCTCTGAGAAACGGTAAACGATTGGCTCGGGGATTTCTTGATCAAGTCGATCAGCTTGTCCTTTGTGATTGATAGCCCCGCTTTCTTGACCTGATTGGCTAACTGATCTGACATTCTTTTCCTCTTTTTCTTTTTTCTTTCGGTTGAATTCAACCCACTCTAGAAAACCTAACATTAGTAAAGATCCTTTCTAACTTTAGAAAAGCCCTCTGGGTTGTTGAAATGCTCGTTATAAAAGCGTTTTAAAGCGTATCGGATGATCTCACTCCTATTCTGTCCAAGCCGTTCACATAACGAATCGAACTTCTTAACAAAGTCTTCGGTAGTTCTTATTCCTAAAATTTGATTTCGATTTAAGACCTTTGACAAAGCCCCTCCTTGTGTTTTTGATGGTATTTCTATTTAGGAGATTTTTAACGTAAGTAGTTCCAAGAAAAAAACCACCCGCAGGTGGTTTGAAGAAAAGCGTGAAAAAATATTAATCTTCGGTTAGGGTTCCGTCTGGTCGAATACTTATACCCTCTGAAAGGTAAACATTTTCCTCACCATCGCCACCTAATGTTGAGTACATTTCATACCCCCAAGTATCTTCAGTAACTTTATTCTTTGTTACTACTTTTTCAGTAATAAATTTCTGATTTAGAACATCTTTTAATATCTCATCCCACGAGCTTTGTATGTAACTTGAAAGACGTTTAGATAGTAGTTGCTTTTGTTCAGAGCTTAAAATTTCAAAAATGAAATCAGGAATAGCGTGCTCGTTAGCCCACTTTTTCAAGTTTTCTTGATTCACGTTGTATTGAAATCTTTTTTTCCCATAACTTGACCCATCTTCATAATCAATTGGAGGATATTCTCTTTGTTGAATCAGATTTCTGAAGTCTGGGGCTAGGGTAAGGTTATTAACGTATTTGGAGCTGTAGAGTTTATTGTTAAAAAAGAATTCACTCTGATCACTATGATGTGGAGGTCTGACATCACTCGTTGTTCCATCAACAACAATCTGTCCAATTATGTCTACTTCAAGCTCATCCCCCTCTGTACTGACCCAGCTTTTATGGAAATACTCAGGGTCATCAATGTCGGTTATGAAATTAGATAAAAGATATTCACTTATTATTTCAGTACCACCAGATTTTCCATATAATCCGTCAATTGAATATTTTTCTAAGGAATTTAAAAAGCCACTATCTTTATAAGAAAGAATGAGAATCTTATCAAACCACTTTTCGTCATTACATCTAAAAGAAATTGTGATTGGCTCATCAGTTATTGAGTCGGTACAGAATAAATCTAGGTCTTCTGGAAGATTGGAAAAAGTTATTGGCTCTTTCAAGTTACATACAAAGCTCGTGGGATGAGATATTAAAAGATGTTCTAAATCAGAAATTTATTACTGAAAAAGTAGTAACAAAGAATAAAGTTACTGAAGATACTTGGG
>Ga0247722_10000768_pt1 | contig 18614 bp, 21 predicted proteins | sample MSEWelMarce3H_FC_FD_189094 | JGI IMG/M metagenome (GOLD analysis project Ga0247722, IMG submission 189094) | Subsurface sediment microbial communities from gas well in West Virginia, United States - MSEEL Well Study Marcellus 3H_FC | ecosystem: Environmental > Terrestrial > Deep subsurface >... | reverse complement strand
ATAAGTACCTCATTTCCTAAATATTTTTTCAGCAGAAGAAAACCCAAGTGCTGATGATACTAAAAATGTCACAGAATATATTGCTACATCAGATGGTTTAGCAATCATTGTTGCACAAAGAGAAAGCGTACCAACAAAAGCACAAAGTCGCTTCATGCTCAGTCGGTTACTCTCCTCTGTAAAGAATTGCCTCATCTTTTAAGTTCTTTGTAAAGCCTCACTATGTTGTACACTATGGTAGTTAGTCCTGCTATAATAGCAACGACCACACCAACCTCACTCAAGGCAATATCTGCCCAAAGTTTAATCAGTATAGTCGCTGCACACATTCCAATTGATTTGCTATCCATTCTCTTGCTTCTCTTTTTTTAGTTCTTCGCCAATCTTTTGGTTAATCTCCTGAAGTTGCTTTTGCAAGTACTCAATCTGAGCAAGGCAGTCATAAGCACTTGATTTCAATTCTACTAAACTCATAATTTACGATTTAATTGTTATTTCTTGTATCTGAAAGTAAATAGCACCGTGGTCATCAATTTCAATCTCAGCCTCTGCAAGTGCCTTAGTATCATATAAATGTGCATCCCCGAAATTAGGAGACCATCTGTCAGCCATACCTAAATCGTGATTCTCTGTATAGTATAGCATATTAGCTGACTGCCTGATTACATATTTATTTATCAATGCCATTTTATAAATTTGATTCTAAGTACATTCTATTCAATGCTAATAGCTTTGGAGTAGTTCCCACCGTTGATTGTATGTGAGATTGCATATACATAAACGTAGTATTCAATGGCAAGTTAGTTGTTTCTTGTCTTGACCATAAAGGAGCATTTGTTATAGCATTTCTTAATTCCCAATTAATCTCTGAAGTATTTGGTTTTACATAAATGTAAACATCAAATATATCTCCTGCCGTTGGAGAAATAGTGGTATTGTTTTTGGTTGTAACTGTTCCATTATTCCGCATTATAAACTGCAATGTCCCATCTGCTGCATCCTTGCCAAAACCTATCGTATTGTTCCATGTAGAACTATCTGCTGCCATTGTAGCATTATTCTCTGATAGACCTACAAAGAATCGGTAAGTGCCTGAAATAGCCTCTAATGCAACCCTTGCGAAGAAGAAGAACCCACCAAGATTAGCAGCATTTCCCATCCAAGCATTTGTAGCTGAAGATTGAATACCCGATGCACCCGTTGCCGTTGAACCAGTTGAGAATGTTGCACGATTCATTGAGGTAATGGCTGAAGTAGATGCTTTGGTTGGTGTTGCTTGTGCAGCACCAGTACCATTATTTCTTGCAGTAAATGATGTACCCCAGTTAATAGCAAGAGTAGTACCCGTTCCCGCTAACCACATAAAGGTTGTCGAGTTGAACAATGCAGGTTGGAAATCAAAATGCAATCCATTGCTATCGATAGAACCAACAAGCCTACGTGTCGCCATACTATCGGTAAAAATCTTTGTCCTTCCCACTGATGGTGCAACCGGTACTCCATTATCTACCAAAGTCAAATCACCTCCATCTATTTCAACATTTGCTGCACCACCGAATGCACCCGCATTGTTGTACTGCACTTCTCCGCTTGTACCACCTGGAGTACCACCACCTCCACCAACTGTTGCCCATGATAGAGTGCTTCCGTTGGTTGTTAGGTACTTACCACTATTACCAGTCTGTGAAGGGAATGCACTTACAAACGTATATGAATCATCCCATTGACCTTGCTTAATTGTGGTAGGTAATGCATACCCACTTGCAAAGGACAATGCTATTGTACCATTTGCAGTAAGTGGTGAGTTGGCAACACTAAAACCAGTAGGAACAGAAATACCAACAGAAGTTAACCCGCTACCACTTGCCCAAGTCCTATTTTGTGAAAGGTCATAAGTAACCCCTCCAATAGTTAAGGTTGTGGTTGTAGGTACTGCATTTAATATACCCGTTCCCGTTATCGTTTCAATGGCTGCCATTAAATAATTGTCAAATTAAGTTGAGTTGCCACCCAATCATAAATCCAAGTGTTGATGTCCATTGCGGGCTGATTTCCCCAGTCAGTATAATCCTGACCCTGGATGGTTAAATTGCCTTGAGCCACCCCTTCGCCAACTGTTTCTACACCATCAGCATCTACGTTCATTGTGAACATTTGCCAATAGTTGGTAGCACTTGATTCGTAGTTGTCATTGATGCCAGTCACTTGCAGATACTCTGCTACTTTTACTTCTCCATTTACCCATACATTAACGGGTGAGATTTGTTTCATAATAAACCTATTTTAGAATTAAAAATTAAATGTATTTAAGAGTTGTATTGTTTTTACGAGGATATGACTCGTTCAATTTTTTATAAAGACTATGTATGCTTATTCCTAATAATTTAGATGTCTCTTCAACTGATTGATATATTTTGCCCGTTTCAGTACAAATAACCTTTCTTATTGGCATCGTCATTTTATGGAATCCGTTATCCCAACAATGCTGCATATTTTCTTTATGCGTAACCCATTCAAGATTATCAATACTAAAGTTGAGTCTGTTATTGTCAATATGGTTTATATATGGCTTATTCAATGGATTAGGTATAAAGTTTTCACCTACTAATCTATGAACAAAATATATTTTTAATCTATCTTTTAAATATAAATATACAGAAGGATATGTTTTTTTTTGGTGTTTTAGGAATTTATTGCTTTTGTTGCTATAAACCCTACCATCTTCGTATATAATATAATCTTCAATTATTGCAGTTCTCATATTTTAAAAGTTTACCCAAGTTGTTCCGTTATAATAACTCATTTGATTGAGTGTTGTGTCATACACTTGCAATCCTGCCGCAGGTGTTCCTATTGCGTTCTTCTCCGTTGTAGTCATCCGAGGAGGTAGGAATCCCTTGGTGGTGCTTACTGCTTCAAGAATTGCTGATGCGTTATAAGTAGAACCAAATGCTCCTATATTGACTTTACCATTGCTTGTCATCCACAACCCATCAATACCATTTCCTGACCCAATAGATACTGAAAAAACTGATGAAGTTGTATCACCAAAAATTGTAGTTCCAGTGTTACTGGCATTATATATTCCTTTATTACCAGAAAGACCTACATAGGTTCCAGAAATTAATGCATTACCAGAAACATTCAAACTTCCAATAATACTAACTATACTACCTTTTACCCCTATTCTTGGAGCAAGAGAAGAATCTGTTATTGTTGCATCATACGTACTACCCGACTTTCCCAAAATTCCTATACCAAAAGTAGAATCTAAAAATATAGAACCAGCTACCGCACCCGTTGAACCATTTATAACTAACGCCCCACTCACCCTCGCAGTGCCGTTGACATCAAGTTTGTAGCCTGCGTCACTTGGACTTGTACCAATAAATACATTTCCCGTTGCACCAAATATTGTTAGTCTTTCGGTTCTTGTTGTATTACTATCATTTAATCTTGATATTTTCCAATCTCCATTAAAGTTTAGCATTTCATAATACTTTAAATCAGTACCCCTTGAGTAATCATTAAAGAATAATCTTGCGTAACCATTACCATTTATTTCAACATCACTCCCTGTTGTGTTACTTACAAATCTTGCTTTAAGAACAGCACTTGGAATTGTGTTTCCCGATGTTCCTACAACAAATTGATTAGGTATATCAACAATACCCGTTTCATTTATAGTCATTTGAGCAGTAGAAGAACCGCCTGCTGCAAACTTTATTTTACCTGATGCCCAATCATTTAATATTGAAATATGCCCTGCAATAGCAGCAAATCCAATTCTACCATTGTAAATAGTAGAATCACTTGCACCAAAAATTTTATAACCCGCAAATGCTGAACTATATTTACTAAGTACAAAAGCAGCATTTGCATCAGTAGTTAAAATAACTTTTGCCTCTGTACTTGTGTTTACATTGGTATTTGAAACAGTTAATGAAGTTTCTGCATTCTGATTCTTACTCAAAGTAATTACACCAGTAGAATCATTATACACCAACCCCGAACTCGCCCCAAACACCCCACTATTGTTGTATTGTATTTGTGTGTTAGCACCTGCGGGTGTAGCACTACCGCTTACAGTCCAACTCCTATCTGCACTCAAATCATAAGCAGTACCATTGATGGTGAGTGTGCGTGTGGTTGGAACTTTATTATTGAACGTAGTCCAGTCAGCACTACTTAATGCACCACGATTTGTAGCTGATGCCGTAGGTAAGTTAAACGTATGCGTATCGGTTAATGAACTAATCGCAAAATCAGTTCCACTTGTTCCCGTTGCTAAGTATTGTGTATTTGCACTTAACCCGTTCAACGCAGAAATACCTCCCGCAAATGTTGTAACTATTTCACAAAGCGTGTTATCCTCGGTATGTAATGTTACTGTCCGTCCTCCTGAATTGTCCACAATGTAAACCCTTATCACAAGCCTATCGGTGATAAGCAATGCCGTTGTAGGTACGGCAAGCGATGTCAAATAAAGGTCAATTGCAGTTCCTCCCGTTATTTCTTCCGGTACTGCCGAACTTGATGCAATGCTTGTAAATGTTGTGCCATTATATTTCAATAACTCAACATAAAACTTTTGATTGCCACCGCTTGAACTTACTTGAAAAAACATTTCAAAGTTCCACGCACCGCCCGGTATCTCAATTCTATTAGGATTTCCGACATCGGTTAAAAATTGTGCAATCAATCCATTGCCTACCAATGTAAAATCAGTACCGCCACCGATTGTTGCAGTATTAGATAATTGTTTGTACCCCGCAACACTTGCATTAACACTACCATTCAAATAATAATTAACCGATGAACCACCGCTTGCTGAACTTGGGAATGTTGCAAGTTGCCCATCACCTCGAATGTATTGTGCTGCTGTTCCTGCACCAGTAACGGCTAATGTTCCATTGGTTGTTAATGGTGTATTACTTACTGTAAATGCAGTAGGCATTGAAAGACCAACAGATGTCAAACCTGATGCATCTGCTGCCCAATATGTATCATAATCGGTATTAGTAAACTTCTTCAGTACCTGACCCGTAGCACCACCAACGGGAACACCTACACCAGCAGCACCCGCAGGACCTGCTGCGTTGCTTACATTTACAACTATATCTTCACTTGATTCCGTTACAACTACTAAATCATTCTGTACGTTTACATCTATGCTCATTCTCTTATGGTTTAGTTACATCGTCATAAACAATAAAGCTACCTTCAAGGTATGTCTTTACAACACTGCTCGTAAAGGTTACTTGCATATCCCAAATATAATTGCCCTTGTCAATGTCAACCAACTTGTTCACCGTGATTTGGTTGTTGTTTACACCTCCAAGAGTTATACCACTTCCATTGGTTAAACTCAAAGCAAGTACTCCTCCACATCCTTTGCGGACCTGAATGAGAACGGTTGAACCTATTACGTTAATTGGTGTAGTATCTGCAAGAAGTGTAAACACTTGCTGCCAAGTATCATTCCTCCACATTTGAATATCTAACTTTCCTGGTCTAAAATCTGCTGCCATATATTTTATTTAAATAGTATTATGATGGATAAGTGTAATCTGTTGGCACTTCGCATCTATTCTGCAAATATGCTAAATCAAGAGCAATGGTTGCACTAACTCCTGCTAAATACTCGGGAGTATCTTCTGTAAAGAAATCAAGTGTTACTGCATCTTGCATCACAAAATCAAAATCGTTATAGTGCAACTGTGCAATAATATCTTGAGCAGTTAGTAATTGGTCCGATAGTACCTCTTGCTCATTTGATTGCTCAGGAAGTACCCTATCACAAAAAAACAAAGTGAAGTTGATGGTTGAGGTCTTGCCATTGATAGATGCACCCGTTAAATCAAAGAATAAAGCAGGGTAAACATTGTCAGTACCCTTGCTCAAGAAATCAAAAGCGTTCCCGTAGAAGGTTGTTTTGATTTGTTGATGTGCATTTCCCAAGTCCTCTATTGTCTTTACTATTTGATTGAGTGTCATTCTTCTTTACTTTTTCAAGATATACTTTTAGCTTCTCTTGGTTCTTTTTTGAATATGTCTTATTCGCCACAGCAACGGTTTACGTTTCCTTGATATTTTTCTTCAAAAGTTTTGTATCTCTCACAGTCATAATCCCCAAGCCAAATGGTTGTAGTATAGGCATCATTGTCGGGAACAATAGTATCTACTCCAGTTCCTGGGTTAATGTACTCAGGATACTTTGCACTTGCTTGGCTTTCTTGCTTCAAGAACTTGATTAACCTTTGCTTGTAAAACTCTGCCCTTGCTGAATACCTATTCGCTACATCTGCCAAATCTGATGCACTCGGTTCTGTTTGGTTATCCCCTGACTTCCTTACTACTCCTTTATTGTAGAATTGGTATGACAAAGCCATAGGCAACTCAGACATAACATAGTAAACAAGGCAAGGTGTTATGTAGGTGTTCAGCAAGGTTTCCTCATCACAATTTAAATCACCACACTCAATACCGCTTTGCAATCTTTCATACAATGCCGTGCCAAGTGCAGGGAGGATGTATGCATCTTGAGCATACAATATATCAGGGAAAACTAACTTAGGGTCAACATTAACATGAAGTCCCGTTCTATCTTTTATCGTATCTACTGAAATGAAAAGTATATTTCTGCTCATCTTATTTCTTTTTTACTACTACGTTTCTTCTCCACTCGTGTCTGCAACTTGGAGAATCTCCCCACCAACCACCACCTCTATCAAATACTGAGTAACCAAGTCTTGCACTCAGCATCTCAATTCCTTTCCGTGTCCAGAGTTTATCAACCTCCATTAACTTCTTGCAAAATTGTCTTGAAGGATGACCTCCCTTATCTCTCTCACCACTTGGTACGATAGGCTTCCACTCATAAGAGTAGCGGACCTCAAAGGTTGTTACCTCCATATCATCCACCAACTTGCTTAAAGGTTTAGTAAGTTTCCTTTCCTCAATCTTTGGATTGTAATTGATAGCACCCGATTCTACTAAGTAACTCAATCTCCCTTGTACTACCTCACGGGTTTTCTTGGTTGCCCCTGCAAGGTCATCAATGCTTATTTTAGGGTCTTTGTCTATCAAGGCAAGTATTTGCTTGTCCAATGCTTTATCTATCAAGGATTCGTCTGCAAATGCCTCACGGCTATTGAATACCGCTCTTGATTGCATTATGTTGTAATTCGATTTAGGTTCACCACATTCGCTGAACATACCAATAACAGTATCTTCATCAAGTGCAGAAAACTGAAAGTCATCAGTGCTTGGGTCATCATCTATACCGAGCATTGCGTTAATCTCAGTATCTGTCATACCAAGACCTGCTTTGAGCATAGTTACTGCAATTTCTTTGGTAATCTTACCTTGAGAGAATTGTCTGATAACCCTCATCAATTGCTGATATTGTCTACCGCTAAGATTCTTTAAGTTATCGTTTACTGCATTCTCATTCTGCATCTCATCTGAAACTGCTTGACCAATTGCACCGCTTGGTGCTTCACCTCCTGCAATAGCAGAAAGACCAACCAATGCCCTTATTTCATTACCACTCATACTCTCAAGGACTTTATTTGCAACCAATGGAGAAAGTCCATTAATGGCATCTGTAACCACTTGCGCTGAAGATGATGCAGTTTGTTCAATTGCAGGAAGATTTAACACATTACGCAATTCTTCTTTAGTCATGTTCTGTGTTAGTATTGCTTCACTAAATTCATACCCAATAGGTTCTACTGGGATAATACTAATATCAGAAGTTGCACCTTTGTATCTTGCCAATTGGCTGAATACTGATTCAAGAAATTGTTGCTTATCATTTACATAAGTATTCTTGAATATCTCATAAGAATCACGCATCTGAGTTCTTGAACCAAGCTGCCCAGGCTCTGCAATTCCAAATAAACTGGGAGAGGTAATCTGATGACCCGCAAACAAATTATTTTGTATAATTAAGTCAACCCTTGTGAAGTCCTCTTTAGTTATATCAGATGCACCTAAGTCCTCAATGATAGGCTTACGTGCAGGGTCAGTTGTAAAAGATAAGATAAATTTCTTACCATCACTACCACTAAACCTATCTGTAAACCTTCTTTCAATGTTACGCTTCTCATCGGGTGAAGGTTCACCATTAGGAAGTGTGATAAGTTTGGATGCACTGAATCCCGTTTGAGCATTCCCCAATACGTGTCTGCTGACTTCTATATCAGATTCGATATAGTTCAATGCACCCATATACCCAGGGAGAGCATAGGTGTCCAACCCTGGTCTGTATTCCTTTACATAAAGTATCTGCTTACCTTGCCTCACTTGCGTATTAAACGCCATCATAGGTACTGCCTCATCCTTCCTTTCACTCCAATCTTTCTTATACCAAAACTGAGTATTGTCAGTATTGGACCTGATTTTAGTATAGTCAATGTGTAACACATCAACCAACTTACCACCCGTCAAAGACCAAATAACCTCAAGGAAAGCACCTCCAAAGATTTCAATGTCAATAGATACCTTCCTTGTCAAATCGTTCAAAGATTCAAACTGATTCGGTTGTGCAATAAACTGTTCAGCAATAGGGTCTACCTCATCTGTTTTCCAACCATTGCCAATGATATAATTAACCTTTCCTTTTACTATTGCATTATGCTTTGCACTCTTGTTGTAAAGTGCAAGTAAGTAGTTTGGGTAATCGTTCTTTTCACCAAACTCAATGTAACCTTTACCCCTCTTTTCTCTGTACTCAGGTTGCCTTGCTTCTTGGAAATTTAATATTACTAAATCATTCATCTTGTTATGTATGTATTGTCAACCTCATGCTGCGTATATTCAAAAGTGGTTGATGGTGACAGTTTCATTATTCCCTCCTCAAGCAATCCCGTTGCTTGGGTGTAGTCTATATTGTAGGCACTTGTTTGCTCATAGACATAGTAAAGCCATTCGCCTATGTTACCCAATCCAAAGTATTTAGGTACTTTGATGCTAAATTTATTATACCTATCCTTATAAATTGATACATCCAAAGCGTAAAGTAAAACAAATGCAACCTCATCCCGTGTGGTCCTATTCACAAAACGGAAAAGGTAATTAGGAGAGGCAATAGTTTGCTTCTCAGTTAATGTTAAATAAATGAACTCTGTTGCCCCTTGTGTCAATTGTATCATTACTACTAAATAGGTAATCCATTAACTTTTACCCAAAAAGAAAGGGCAACCAAATCGATTGCCCTATTCATTCAAAACCTATATCCTATGTTACGCAGTCAGACCCGCTATGATTGAACTTGAAACTTCAGGAGCAAGAGCAGGTTCGTTGGCGGTGAAGGTCAGCGTGTAGCCGTTCCTATCACCAAAAGCAGTACCAGTAGCACCATTGCCACCAGTCAAATCTGCACCATTGACCTTACCAAGCAACCAATATTTATCATTGCCATCTTGAACAACTGCTAAGAGGTTATTCTTTGCAAGTAACAAGATTTCATTTCTTGTATTGGCTTGAAGTTTGTTGAGTATGATTGACAACTCTTGACCGTAGAATACAGTACCATTCTCAACTGAGGCGGTAATGTTTTCAGTCAAAGAAGAAGTCTGCTTAACAAGTTGATATTTGTAAAAAACTTTTCCTGCACTTTTGGTGATTGTAGTAACAACACCTGATGCTTCTACTGTTGCGGTTACATCAGCGAAAGGAATAAACCAAACGGCTTTGATGCCGCCTATCGACTCCTTACAATCTAATGTATATCCTTGGGTTAATACGCACGGCATATATTAATATTTAAGATGAAAGCAAGGGATGGTAAACACCCCTTGCCTCATAGTTATTTAAACAAAGAACTTAACAATCTCATCAGGGAAGGCGAAGTTAACGCCCATCTTGAATTCGGCTACAAACCGTACCTGGTCTGCTTCTTTGGCGAAAAAGATTTCAAATCTTTCTTCTTCGTTCAACAAATCAGTACCGATGAAAAGGTTAGAAACTCTCATTGCTACGATGTCATTTGTACCGTTCAAACCTTGAACTGCAATTACCTTGATGTTAGTACCTGGAAGATAAAATTCTCCATTAGCCTTACCATCAAATTGGTAATGAAAAAGGTTAGATGTTTTCAGTTTTACAGTGTAAGTCCTGAAAGTATCCATACCGCAGAAGATAACCATATCATCCTTATCAACAACAGAAGCAGGGATTGCTTTGTAGATGCTATCAAAGATACCTACTACGTTTGCATCAGTGATTGCAGTCTCTACTGAACCATGATATGCAATGCTATTTGCATTGATAACAGATGCACCTGCAGTTGTAATCAAAGAAATCAAACCAGTAAACTTATTCAAGTTTACATCAACACTGCCCGTGTTACCTTGCCACAAGCCAATCTCCAATTGAGAAGCAATTTTAGATGCTTTCAAGTTAGAATACTCCTCAGAGTAAACCATTGAATCATAACGGCTACCAGCAGGAAGTGCTTTCTGCAAGTAAGTACGCTCAAGGTCCTTCATACAGAGTGCCTCATTAACTTTTATCTTCCCAACAGTTACTGCCCTTTGGGTAAAGGAAGTCAAACCACTGGCGTTGAACCCACAAGAAGAACCATCTTGGAAGATAGCATCTGTATTCATGATGTTGATTTGTTCTGAGGATTTAACCCCAATCATAACATTTCCTTGGTCTTTAATCAGACCTGCTGTTTTGCTACCAAGTACAGAAGCAGATACAAGCAGTTGCTCATTCTCTTTAGTATATGTAGCCAATGTTCCTACTGAAAAACTCATTTTATTTTATTTTTATTGTTTGAGAATTAATTACTTAATTGATTTTGCGAAGTCAAGAAAGCGACTGATTTTATCTTCTTTCTTTTCTACGTGTACGTTAAATTTATCTTTTGGTTGCTCGGTTGCATTTGCTGATGGTGTGTTAATCAACTGAACCAAAACATCTGAAATGTCGCTGATACCTTTGCTGAACTTCAGTTCTTGATTAGCCAACTTAGCATCATAACTCATCTTGATTTCATCAAGTTGCTTCTGCATTTCCTCTATCTTCTTTTTCATTAGGTCCTCTTGTACGGGAACTTCAACTTCTACCTCAACGGAAGGTGCTTCCATTTCAGGTACTTTGATTTCCAAGATGGTTGCTGCCTCATCAAGAACGATAACAGTACCATCTATCAACTCATGTTCTCCCGCAGGTGCAGGAGTTTCAAGACCTGACTCATCTACAAGAGATACTTTGCCACCTACTTCCAACTTATCAATCATTACTTTAGCACCGCTTTTCAAAGAGTATTCTGCGAAAGACTGGGTCGGTTGTACTGATGCAACTGGGAGTTCCCCTGCTTCAGCAAACATTTGCTTAATCTTGTTTATTGCTTCTAATGTCGTCATAAATATCTTTAGTTATAAATAGTTACCTTTTGCCCATGTACCATATAGGGCATTCTTAGCCTATTTGGGAGAGTACATCCAATACGTTTGCCCATAGTTGCTCCATCTTCTTATCACCCGTTTTTCGGTAGTTAAATTGCCCCTCAACGCTAAACCCTTTTACCTTCCCTTCTTTTACCATTTTCCATACCTCATCATTATCTACTTTGAAAGAACCAAACCAAGACCCATCAGGTACATCCTCAAAACCCTTCATTGCTTTGATGCCCCTTTTCTCATCCTTAATCCAAGATTCAAACATGGTCAACCCTTCGGTAAGGTTTCCTTGCTCATGCATCAGATTCACGTTTGATTGATAACCCTTCTTGAAGAACCTCTGTGCAATCTTTTTTATGGTATCCTTTGTAAATACCACATAATACTCCCCATTGTCATCGTTGCGATAAATAGGGGTATCTGCTAACATCAAAGGACCGCTTATGATTCTTTCCTCCTCGCTTTGGATTGCAAAGGTTTGTTTAATTTCTTTATGTTCTTGGAACATAAGGAATGACCTCTCTATGGCAGGTCTATCAACAAGACTTACTGTGTCCACCTCAACATCATCTTCTAAATCACTTGTTATTTCTAAATTGAAAATTGGTAGTTTCTTTTCCATGTAATTAATTTTATCCAAGCCTTGCTGCTCGGTTGATTCTTATTATTTTTTCTTGAGAGTTTGTAATGTCTGATTCAACAACGTATGCTCTGCCAGTTGCAGACCCCATTTGATTGATTGATTGCTGACTTAAAGAGGTAACTGTATTTTGGATTTGTGCAGATGGTGCAATTGGTGCAGATGCCATAGACATAGAAGGACTGCCTGAATCCGCTACACTTCCCCCACCTTTTGAAGATGGTATCTTTGTACTGATAATCTTTTTAACATTTATCAATCCTGCTGCAATTGTCGCTGCTGCTGCTACTGGTCCAAAGATTCCACCTTGTGCAATTGCCTTAGATGCACCTTGATAGGTGTTTATGATTGCTTGTGTTACTGCTATTGCCTTTCCTGCTGCACTATTTTGGTCCACAAGACCTCCAATGATAGAAAGAGATTGAGAGGCAAGACCTACCTGAGCATCAAACTTATCTTTCTCAAGTTTCTTTTCATATTCTGTTAACTTAGTTTTTGCATCTGCTTGTTCTCTTGAAGATACTATAATTGCATTTGTTACACCCTTTGCAGTTACTTGAGTTGCAACAAGTGCTTCTTTACCAACTGAAGATATACCTAATATTTCAGTCTTTACTAAATTTGCAGCAAGTTCCTTATCTCTCCGTATCATTTCTTGAGCCTCTGCAAAATCCTTTCTTTCTTGTGCTATCCTTTCTTTTTCCTTTTGTGCGTCTGCTTCTCTTACTGCTTTCTTTCTTGCAACTTCTGCACCTTCTGCATTTAGGTTTGCAACTTGTGATGCAATAAGTTGTTTTTTTATCTCAAGTTCATTCTTGGTTGCTGCCTCTTGGTCTATGTTTGCTATTTCATTTTGAAATCTTTTTCTTGCTGCAATTCTCAACCTTCCTGATTGCTCCTCAATTTTTCTTATTTGTTCCTCACTTGCGCCCTTTGCTTTTGCTTGTGCAACTAATAATTGATTCTGTAAATCTATTGTCGCAAGTTCTGCCTCAAGTGCTACCTCTGCACCTTTCTTTGTTGATGCATTTAGGTCATCTTGTGCTTTCTTTGCTTTCTCTGCTGCTGATTGATAATTCTGAAAAGCATTAACCAATTCACCAACTGCAACTACAAGCAATCCTATACCAGTCGCAGCAATAGCACCTTTAAGAACTTTAAATGATGTTGAAGTTGTTTCTACTGCAAACCCCAAAGTTTTCATAACAGTTCCAGTCAAAGCAGTAACTGCGTTGTTTATCTTTTGGAATGCCGTAGTGCTTTGGATAACTGCACTTAAATTCTTAAAAGAATCAATACTGTTACCTATCGTTTCAATACCTTGCGACAATGCTAATGCTGACTGAACTTTTAGCAAAGTCTTTTCAACCTCTTTGCTTTCTTCTCCGAATAAACCAATCGCACCCTGCAATGCAGCAAATCCACCTGCAACGCCTGATAAAGATTGAGTTACTGCTTTAAATTTTTGGTCAGGATTAAAAGCCTCAGTCAATGCTTTTGCATCACCAATTGCATCTTTTAGTTGTGCAACTCTTTTTGCTGCTTCAATTGCTTCCTTAGATGTTGCACCAAATTTATCAGAAAACTTTGCTACATCAAATGTGGCTTCCCTTAATTCCTTTTTAATCTCGCCCATTGAGGTAAGCACCTTCTCTTGCCCGCTTACTTGTATCTTGACGCCAATTATTTCTTCTGCCATTAAATATAGTTTAATTCAATTACTTTAAGTAGTTCAACCTTGGTTGTGTTAAAGTCCATAGGGTTATAATCCAAGACCTTATTCAATCTCCAAAGTGAACCATCAATATAAATCAGTTTACTAAAATCAAGGTTATAGATATCAACCTCATTCAAATTCAAAGAGCAGGTTAATAACTTGCTGTCCTTATCGGTTATTTCTGCAATGTATTCAGACCAATATCCATTAAATAAGTTTGCAGTAGTGTATGCAGATGTTGTGAAATATAATTCCTTTGGTGCTCCCCAATTAATATCATCAGTTGGGTTCAAAGGGTCATTAACGTGACCTGCATAACCATAAGCAGTATAACTTGCTAAAGTAGTACCACCAACTCCATTTTGTATTGCCCAAGTTGCTCTACCAGTTACCTTCTTTGCTTGAAGTATTCTGATTACAGAATCCATCTTATCCTCTGCTTGGTTTGAGTTGGAGAGTTTATAAATGCTTGAATAAATCTTATCGGTTGAGGTCTTTTGATATAAAGTAGTTGCAGCAAATATTAACTCTGTTGCATCTACCTCTTTAACAAATTCATTCTCACTATCAAAAATAAAATCACCATATCCTTCATTAAACTTCTTGCGATAGTTCTCAGCGTAGAAATCATTGTCTTGCTTATACTTGTAGTCATAGTAACGTGCAGTAAACTCGGACATAGGTTTTATTCTTATTACACTTCCTCTGTCTACCTTATCTGTCCAATCTATTGCAGTGCCATCGTAAAAGTCAATGAAAGGCTTTATGATTAATTTCTTCTCAATCAATTTATCTTCATACACGTAAAGATTAAACATCTTGACAATGGATGCAAAAAAATCCTTTTGAAAGATTCCCTTTGGTATAGTATCATTTATTGCAATGCTATCCCCGTAATTAAGTTGCACTTGAGTAGGGTTTGTTGTTTCAATCTTAAAGTCATCCCCATAAACTCGATAGTTTGGAGGCAGTCCTGAAGTAACTATATTTACTGCAAGTGTATCACTTGGGTTTATTACTACATTTGAAACAGATAAATTTACAGTAAAATAGTATGGAGTGAAAGATGCATTTATAATCTCAACTGCCAATAGTGTCGCACCCTTCATAAATTCAAAGTTCACAAAGGTGTTGCTTGGGTCAATGCTATTAATCTGTCCCGATATTAGCAATGAGATGTTTGTAGTGATTGCACTTGCTCCTCCATAAGTTAACAAGTCTGTTCCTGCATTCAATGTAAATGAACCAAGAGTTATACCAGTAAACTTTACCGCAGATGCCGAAGTATATGTTATATCTGTAACAGATGCTCTAAAAGCGGTTTGACTGCTTTTGAATAGCTGCTTTTGATTGTTAGGTATAACTAACCTATTCATCAATGCAGTTGATAACAAAGGGAATTCCCAAGTATAACCCGACTCTGTAATTATCTTCTCAAGGTATTGCTTAACATACAAAGCAGGTCTAAAAGCATCATAAGAGAAATCAACCTTATTAGTTGATTCTGCACCATAGTCTATCAATGGGAAGTAGACCCCACTACCGCTTATGTTATCCCAACTATTTGAAATGTTGGTTACAGTCCACGCAGTATCAGCAATACCAAAGTCTATGTTTTCTAACTTCTTATTTCCAAGTGCAGTAATGAATCCACCAAGTTCACCGAATACTGCGACCTCATACTCTATACTTTTGCCGTCAATGATTATCTCAAGCAATCTCAATACTCCTTTAAAGATTTGTATCTTATCTACCAAGATGATACAAGATACTGACTTGGTAGCGTTGAAGTTGTAACCCACGTTTGGCTCGGCTGGGTTATATGTATTTGATATCCCGAACTCGAATATATTACCGAATAGCTTATTGTTATTATCATTGCCTGGGAGGATTATAGTTTTACTAAATGAAGTATTACGTGTTGCAAAGTCTTGCACCTCATCAATGGCGTAAGTAAATTCCGCAGATATATCCTTTGTTAAATCAAGTTGGTATCCATCAATATAAACTTCTGTCCTCATCGGAATTGACTGTATTTTTTATTAGCAATCTGCACATCTAACTCAAGATTAAACATCTTGTCTGCAATCCTTTTCTTTTCCTCCCAGTTGCTTGTCATTGTTACAATCGGGTAATAGTAACCACCTTGCTCAAAGTAAACCTCGGGGGATTGTATCAACTCAGCCAACCAATTATAATCAGTTACATTTAAATAATTACTCCTCAACCTATATGAGGTGCTATGTTCAACCACATACTTAGTAGCACCTGGGTTGATTCTGTTAAAGTCATCATATGTACGCATTGCAGTAGCACCTGAGTTGTAACGCCATTTATTGCCCTCATACTGCTTCGATTCTGTCTGCCTTGACTCTTTATTAACCAACCTAAAATGCATCGTGTCATAGCTTCCTAATTGATTTAGGAAGTGTAATGCAATGGGTGTGTAGTTAGGGTTGCAAACAAGTTTAACCTTTACCTCAGGACCGAATGAAGTGCCATTGTGCAACTTGATTCCGTAAGCATAGGTACTTGATGGTATTACTGTTGATTCATACCACTCATTAATTCCTGAAGGGGATATGTCAAGAAGGCTAAAGGTATTCTGTGGGTCTGTTCCAGTAGTCAATGCACTTCCACTTGTGCTTCCATTTTCGTTGTATAACTGAAGTGATGGATAAATGTTTGTACTTACCCCTGATGCATTCATGTAGCCAATGTGCAACTTATCAGTAAAAGCACATTCCACATTGCTTAAGTCCCTATTCGTTAACCATTTGCTGATATATGACTTGTAGTAGGTTGGAGACTGTGCAGGGTTATAAAAATCAGGATAGTAAAAGTTGAAGGCTACATAAGTTTGTGTTACCAAATTAGTATACGTTACCCCTCCATATTCTTCACCATATTTAATTGTATATTCCTTATAAAGGCTATTGCTTGTACCACTAAATAAAGTAGTGACAGTACTTGGGATAAAATAGGATTCAGCATAATTCCTCATTATGTTTCCTGCATTGAATATACCCTTGGTGCTTGTCACATCGGGGAACTGCTTTATCCTTGCAATCAAGGTTGCACCAATGTAGACATCAAATACGTATTTAAAATTACTTGATGCCTTGTTTGTACTATCCACCACGAACCAAAGGTCATCGTGTAGGGAAGCGTATTGTTCAGGTATTGAGTTAACTGTTATTGCCATTATTATTTATTCTCATTGTTAATTAGCGTATTCGCTTGTTTTATGTACACTACCAAATCAGCACCTACTGCTTTTGCCATCTTATCGTAAAACTGCTGATTAAATACTTGGTCAATGGCATTGTCAAAGAACCCAGTCTTGGGTAGACCCCTTTGCTTTATCTTCCTTGCAATTAGGTAAGCAGTAGTTCTTCCCGTGTTTAATTGGGAAACTGACTTCCTTTTTTTTTGCAGTTTTGATAGTTTGTACTTCTGGGTTTCATTCCTTTGAGATAAGGCATTCCGCTTTACCCATTTCTGAATAGCAGTTACCATCGGTCCATTCATAGATGGATAGGCGGACTTGAATGAGTAGGGTGAATTAGGCTGACCCGACTTGAACCCTTTAACCCCCTTGTTGACAAAGTCATAATACTTTGCACCTGCTGAACTTGCAGGGTAGCCAATGTCAAGAGAGTAACTTGAACCCTGCTTTATTAAATCCCCTTGGGCAATGTCTGTGCTTAGTGTCCCAGTATCTACCTTGTTTGCCTTCTTGAGATTGTTTTGAACCTGCTTGATGAACTTTGCCGCATAGCTTATAATAGTTCTTTCAACGAATGGCAACTTACCTAACTTTTGGTAGTCTTCTTTATTGGCTGCCTCTGATGCTATTATGGCATCATTTATAACTATATCGGTATCAATTTTTGCCATAGGACTTTCTTATAAGTTCATTATCATGCTCAGTCTTGGCTTTCAAATAAGCAAGGTCATTTAGGAAGTTCAAGACAGATAGGTTAAATGCTTGGTCAAGCGTGATACCTTCAAAGTCGGCAACCAGTTTGGCTTGATATATCCATCCATAATGGTGCATAAAGCCTGATACCCCTCCTCTGCTTCCTTCTTCGTCACTCCCCCCATCTCCATCTGTTGGACCAAATAGTCCTTTGAATTCTTTATCCAAAGTTTGAATACTTGATAAAAAAAAACCACCGAACCGAGTACGTTTACAACTGATGCCTCAAGCATATCTTGTGCATAGTCTGAATGTTTACTCGCATCGTACTTATCATCCTTCCACCCAAACCAAGTCTTTTTTTGAGGTATAACCATGCAAGCCATTATCTTGTGCAGGTTACCCATTACATCTGAACTGAAGTGTTTAGATTCAATATACCTTGATGCAGGGATATTCCTAACATCATATATGCACTTGTAAACCCTACCATTGACCTTAATGAAGTCCACCGCTTGGGGTTGGATTTCTTGGTGAACAAAAGATATAGTTTCAAGCAAAGGACCAAGTTCTTTAACTGGTAAAGAATCAATCTGATGCTCAGTTTTACCAGTCAGCACAGACAGAACCTTAACCGATAAATCTAATTCGGTCATATCCTTTGCAGATAAGTAAAGTTCATTAATCTGCTGGTATTGAAAAACAGTTACTTGATTCCAAGTCATACCCATAAATAGTTGATTTGAGGTTAAGTGTAATACAATGTCTATCCAAGGATACCCCTTGACTTCATGGGATTCTTTAGCACTCCCAATCATTGCCAAACTATGCACCCCTATCCAAGAAGGGAGAACGGGTTTTTTGGTTATCCTTGTCGGTAGTTATCATTGTAATTACTACCACTTTTATCCCGTTCTT
>Ga0247722_10000767_pt1 | contig 18624 bp, 14 predicted proteins | sample MSEWelMarce3H_FC_FD_189094 | JGI IMG/M metagenome (GOLD analysis project Ga0247722, IMG submission 189094) | Subsurface sediment microbial communities from gas well in West Virginia, United States - MSEEL Well Study Marcellus 3H_FC | ecosystem: Environmental > Terrestrial > Deep subsurface >... | reverse complement strand
TATCCGAACTGCTCAAAAAAGCTGATATTGTAAAAATGAACATACATGAAGTGGAACTGGTCACCGGTTGGTTTGGCAAATACAAAAACACCGAAGACCGTATGCAGTTTCTTCAAGATCAATTTAACATTCCGGTGCTTATTGTTACCAAAGGTGAAAATGGCGCAGTAGTTAATTATCATGGAAAATGGTACAATGAGTTGGGCTATTCAGTTACAGTGGCAGATTCCATCGGAAGTGGAGACGCTTTTTTGGCCGCCTTTCTTTCTGAAATTGCTTCTAACAAAACACCCGATGCTGCACTGAAATACGCAAGTGCTTTGGGTGCATTGGTAGCATCTCGTGTGGGTGGATGGCCGTCATATCAGTTGGAGGAAATAGATGTGTTGATGGGGAAATAAACGTTTAAAATGCTGCCTTTGTATTAATACCAAGAAATGCAAAGCATCCTGCTTTTCGATCATCAGCATCTAAAAATTATCAAAATAAAAAAGGAACTATCAAGATGATAATTCCTTTTTTTGAGGTCCCTAGCGGATTCGAACCGCTGTAGAAGCTTTTGCAGAGCTTTGCCTAGCCACTCGGCCAAAGGACCGTTTTTTTCCGATTTTGTGAATTCTTGATGGCTGTTAAAAATCGGATGGCAAAAATAAGGGATTTTTTTATTAGAAATTCTAATTAGTAAATACGAAATTGAGCCTTATAAATTTTTTATATGAATGTTATCCCTGGATCAGAGCTTATCATCAATGACAGAGGCGCCATTTACCACATCAATTGCCGTCCTGAAGAAATCGCCCATACCATCATTACCGTAGGTGATCCCGACCGCGTAAAGGAAGTAAGCAAACATTTCGACAGTATAGAATTCATCAACCAACATCGCGAATTTATAACCCATACGGGCTATATCGGCAAAAAAAGACTGTCGGTAACCAGTACCGGCATCGGCCCCGATAACATCGATATTGTGATGAATGAGCTAGACGCTTTGGTAAACATCGATTTTGACAGTCGCACCATCAAAGAAAAACTCACTACACTCAAAATTATCAGAGTTGGAACCTCGGGATCTTTGCAGGCAGCCATTCCTGTTGATAGTTATGTGGTGAGTACCCATGGTTTGGGCTTAGATAATCTGATGAACTTTTACCAACACAGCAGTAATGAAGAAGAAAAGCAATTGTTGCACTCCTTCATTACCCATTCCCAATTACACCAGGGTGTTACAGCGCCTTACATTACCGGTGCCGGTATGAGTTTACTCAAAGAATTTGTAAACGGTTTTCATCAAGGCATTACAGTTACTTGCCCTGGCTTTTACGGTCCGCAAGGCAGGGTACTCAGAATGGGATTAACACAACCCCAACTGATAGATCGACTTACAAGTTTTAACTTTGGACAATACCGCATCTCCAACTTTGAAATGGAAACCTCCGCCATCTACGGTATGGGAAAAGTGTTGGGGCACCATTGTTTATCACTCAGTGCTATTGTTGCCAATAGAATCAGCAAAGAATTTAGCAAAGACGGGGCTAAAGCAGTAGATGGTTTAATTGAGAAGACTTTGGAAATTGTGTCTTCATCTATTGGATAAATTAATTGAAGATGGTACTATATTTTAAAATGAATTGGAATTATAAAGTGCGCTCAATATGAATTTTTCTTTTTACAAATACCAAGGTACCGGGAATGACTTTGTGATTTTAGACAACCGGGCACAACAATACCAATCCATTACCCCACAACAGGTAAAAGCCATCTGTCACCGTCGTTTTGGGGTGGGTGCTGATGGCCTTATGTTGTTGAACCAGAAAGAAGGATACGATTTTGAAATGATTTATTACAATGCTGATGGCAATCCCAGCACCATGTGTGGCAACGGGGGCAGATGCCTTGTAAAGTTTGCCTACCACATGGGGATTCATAAATTTACTTACCGCTTTTTGGCCATTGATGGAGAACACGAAGCAGAGATGGATAAAAACAATCACATTCGACTTAAAATGCAAGATGTAGACAGTGTTGAAATGCACCCTGCCTTTGCGGTGCTCAACACCGGGTCGCCCCATTACGTGAAATATACGAACAACGTGGCGGATGCCCATGTAGTAGAAATGGGAAAACAAATCAGGAACAGTCCTGCCTATGCCGATTTGGGGGGCATTAATGTAAACTTTGTGGAGAACACGGGAGAAGATAGTATTTTTGTACGCACTTACGAAAGAGGTGTAGAAGACGAAACCCTCAGTTGTGGTACTGGTGTTACAGCAGCTTCGTTGATGAGCGCCCACAACGAAAGAGGTTTTAACAGAGTGGAAGTTAAAACCCCTGGCGGGCTTTTAAGTGTAGAATTTAATAAAACATCAGAAACCACATTTACAGACATCTGGCTTTGTGGCCCAGCAACATTTGTTTACAAAGGCGAAATAGATATTATAGCATGATCCATTCATTTAAGATTGAAGAACACAAAACCATCGCAGTTGATAAACCTTCTGCTGGAACCTGGGTAAATGTTTTGCCACCTTTGAAACAGGAAGAGTTTACCGAACTGAGTAAGGCATTGGATATCCCCATCGACTTTTTAAAAGATTCATTAGATATTGACGAACGCAGTCGATACGAAATGGATGACGATGTAAAACTCATCGTGATCAAAACGCCTACAGAAAACAATTCATTTAATGAAAGTGATGCATTTTACATTACCATCCCTATTTGTATCATTCTGAATAATTTTCAGATAGTGACTGTGAATTCGTTTGAAAATGAAGCCATCAAAAAATTCCTGAACAGTTTTCAAAACAGAAGACCAGACAAGATGAACATGATGGTGTTGAAAATATTTGAAAAAATTACCACCAATTTTCAGGAGCACCTCAAAGAGATCAACCAAAAAAGAAATACGCTCGAACAAAAATTATACGCTTCCAACAGAAATGAAGAACTACTCCAATTGTTGCGCATCCAAAAAAGCCTCGTTTACTTTGTAACTGCGCTCAGGAGCAATGAGCTGTTGATGATGAAATTGGCCCGAACAAAATTTTTGGGATTAAATGAAGACGAGCAAGACTTTTTAGATGATTTGGTCATCGAGACATCTCAAGCCCTTGAAACGGCGCAAACCTATACCAACATCCTCAGTAGCACCATGGATGCATACGCCAGTATCATCAGCAATAACCAAAACCAGGTATTGAAAAGATTGAGTACACTCACTATTTTCCTGAGTATACCGGTGATCATTGCCAGCATTTATGGCATGAATGTGCCCCTACCTTTCCAAGATTCACCATTTGCATTTTGGGTACCATTGTCGTTGTCATTGGCTATATTGGCGTATGTGCTTTACTACTTTTTCAAACAAGTAAAAAAATAAGAAATTCATGTTTACGATTCGTGTGTATGGTGTGCTGTTTAATGAGCAACAACAAGTACTGGTAAGCGATGAATTTGTTTTAGGGCATTACTATACAAAGTTTGGGGGCGGAGGATTGGAACTTGGGGAGGGCACCATCGAATGTCTTAAAAGAGAGTTCATGGAAGAAATGAATTTGAAAGTAGATGTGTTGGAGCATATTTACACCACCGATTTTTACCAGCGCAGTGCTTTTAATCCAGAACAACAAATTATATCTATTTATTACCTGGTAAAAGCAATGGAACCTTTACTAGTGCCATTAAAAGAAATGCCTTTTGATTTCGATGAACATCAACAACAATTGATATCGAAAAATGTAGCAGTAGAAGCCTTTCGTTTTGTTGATTGGGAAAAATTTTCACCTGAATCTGTTTCCTTGCCCATCGATAAAGTAGTTGCAGCCATCATCAAAGAAAAATATTGAATTGGAAAATCCATTCGAAAAACCCATTATACTCGAAAACAACCGTGCAATGTTAGAGCCACTTCAGTTGCATCATATTGAAGAACTCTGGCCCATTGCTGCCCAACCTTCGTTGTGGGAATTTACGAGCGCCAACATTCAAACTTATTCCGATTTTGAAGCCTATGTAAACAAAGCCCTACACGAAAAAAAGTTGGGCAACTGTTATCCTTTTGCCGTGTACGACAAAGCCAACAACTGCTTTGCAGGTAGCACCCGATATGGCAATATCAGCCTCGAACATAAACGAGTTGAAATTGGGTGGACATGGTATGACCCCTCCCTACAACAAACGGGTTTAAACCGGGCCTGCAAATCATTACTGCTTCAATATGGATTTGAACACTTGAACCTGAACCGGATAGAATTGAAAACTTCCCTTCTTAATACTCGTTCCCAAAAAGCCATTGGTCAGTTGGGAGCTACCCAAGAAGGCATCCTTCGACAGCACATGATCAACGACAATGGCACCGTGAGAGATACAGTTTATTTCAGTATCTTGAAACAAGAATGGCCTGCTATCAAAACAACTAAATTCAACAACGATGGGTTTACCAACTTTCAACAGCAATAAAAGCATTTACTTATTGATAACATTGAGTTTATCGTTTGCTGTATTCATTACTTCTTGTTCGCAAAATTCCCAAACAGCCGCTAATACACCCAGTAAGGATTATTTTGCGAGAACAGAAAGTGGTGTTCAAGCAGGTGGTGCAAAGCTCATTCCCATTACAACCCCCAAGGGAACTTTTAATGTTTGGACAAAAAGAGTGGGCAATCATCCCACTATGAAAATATTGTTGCTGAATGGTGGCCCGGGTGCTACCCACGAATACTTCGAATGTTTCGAAAACTTTTTTCCAAAGGAAGGTATTGAATTTATCTACTACGATCAATTGGGTTGTGGTAATGCCGATGATCCGAAAGATACGAGTATGTGGGATCTAGAAAGATATGTAGAAGAAGTAGAGCAAGTGAGGCTGGCATTGGGCTTGAACAAGGATAACTTTTATTTACTCGGTCATTCATGGGGCGGAATTTTGGCCATGCAGTATGCACTAAAATACCAACAACACTTAAAAGGATTGGTCATCAGCAATATGATGAGCAGCTGCCCAGCCTATGGTAAATATGCCAACGAGGTTCTTTCCAAACAATTTGACCCGGTTATCTTAGACAGTATTAGAACGATAGAAAAAAACAAGGATTTTCAGAATCCGAAATACATGGAATTGTTGCTGCCCAATTTTTATGCAAAACATATCTGTAGAATTCCGCTCGAACAATGGCCGGAACCCATCAATCGTTCTTTTGCCAAAATGAATCAATCGTTGTATGTAACCATGCAAGGCCCCAGTGAATTTGGTATTTCTGGTAAACTAGAAAATTGGGATGTATCTGCACAACTTCCACAAATTAAAGTACCCACACTCACTATTGGCGGTACATACGATACCATGGATCCGGAACATATGAAGTGGATGAGTACACAATTACCAAATGGATCATTTTTGTTATGCCCCAAGGGAAGTCACATGAGCTTGTACGATGATCAAGAAGTTTATTTTGAGGGGTTGATTCGGTTTATGAAGGAAACCGATCAGGTAAAAAAATAAAAAAATCTATCAGCCATAAGCCGGATTCTGTTATTCCCACATTGCTGTGAGAACGATCATCATTTATCTGGCCCATACATTACTGTATGGATCTTGCTGCCTACCCTTCCTGATAACAACCGAAGCTGTACGTAAACGAGCCGCTTACCTTATCCGATCTTTTGAACCGGTTAAACCAGGGTTTACATGGCATTACAGCACACAAGGTTTACCCATATAGATGGTTACCCAACTATACCGTGAGCCCTTACCTCACATTTTCACCCTTACCTTACAAATGCAAGGCGGTTATTTTCTGTGGCACTTTCTCTTTTTTTGCCTACGCAAAAAAGCCGGCGCTTAACCGGTGTGTTGCCCTTTGCTGTCCGGACTTTCCTTTCCGAAAAAATTCGGAACGATGACCGGCTGATAGAATTACAAAAGTATGTAAATTATTGCTGTCCGCTACCCGCATTCATGCAGCAACGCTTTTAATCATACCTGCAAGCATTTGTATCCATTTTGCTGCAAATAAATTTCCCGTTATCTTGTTGGTGAAAATCGTTTATGAACCAGATCAGAAATCACTTTGTAGGTATTGCCATAGCCCTATCATTGTTTGTATTGTTTTATTTTTTCAATCCCTTACAGTTAAGTTTCGCTCAAACAAAAGTGTTGGCAGTGGCTGCATTCATGATTGCACTTTGGTTAACAGATGCATTGCCCATGCCAGTGGTAGCATTACTACCCATGGTCCTTTTCCCTTTACTCGGTATATCATCAGTGCAGGAAGCTGCTTCTCCTTATGCAGATCGAATTATATTTTTATTCATGGGCGGTTTTATGTTGGGATTGGCCATCGAAAAATGGCAGCTCCATAAAAGAATTGCACTAAGCATCGTTAAAGTTACTGGTACCAGCGGTAACAGAATTGTGTTGGGCTTTATTTTGGCATCTGGTTTACTGAGTATGTGGTTGAGCAATACTGCTACGACTATGATGATGTTTCCCATCGCTGCGTCTGTAATTGCAGTGATGAAAGAGAACCACAAAGGAGAAGGTAACTTTCAGTATTTCGCCATTTGCATCATGTTGGCCATTGCTTACAGCAGCAATTTTGGTGGCATTGCCACTATCATCGGTACCCCTCCTAACGTAGCGTATGTGGCACAGTTAGAAAAATATTATGGTTATACCTTCAGCTTTAGCAAATGGATGTTTATTTGCACGCCCTTGGCGATATTATTGCTTTTTAGTTTGTATATCGTAATGACCAAAATTTTATATCCCAATAAAATTCAATCAAACCCAGCTACCAATGCACTCATTAAAAAAGAGTTGACTGATTTAGGTAAAATGTCGACTGCCGAAAAACGCACTGGTATTATCTTTTTATTCACTGCTTTTTTGTGGATTTTCAAAGACCTCATCAATGCAACAGGCCTCATCAAACTAGATGATACCATGATTGCTTTAACAGGTGCTAGTTTACTTTTTGTAGTGCCATCCGGAAAAAAAGAAAGCGATCTATTTCTATTGAAATGGGAAGATACACAAAAGATGGCCTGGGGTATTTTGATTTTATTTGGAGGTGGAATTTCATTGGCGAGTCAATTAGAAAAAGCCGGACTCATACAATTGATGGGTGAGAACATTGCCCATTATGCTGGTGATAATCTTTTTTTACTCATCTTTTCCATAGCACTGATTTCCATTTTTTTAAGTGAGGTAATGAGTAATGTAGCACAGGTGATTGTTTTTGCACCCGTCATTGCAGGTATGGCCGATGCCCTGCAACTGAATCCCATATTGTTGGGTTTACCCATGACCCTTGGGGCAAGTTGTGCTTCTATGCTTCCAATGGGAACGCCTCCCAACGCCATTGTGTTTGCCAGTGGCCATTTGCGTTTAAAAGATATGGTAAAAACAGGTTTTGTTATGAACATCATTGCTGTGATATTGATCACTTTGTTCTGCTATTTTCTGGTTCCCTTGTTGGTGCCTAGTGTTCGATAAAAACATCAGCGTATCAGCGTAACTGTTCCTTTGTACGAAGTAAGTTTGTTTGTGTTCTTTTTGTATTGAACCAAATAAACATAGGTACCTTTTTCTGCGGGCTGCCCGTTGAAGGTTCCATCCCATCCCCTGTTCCTTTGTGTAGATACAAATATTTGCTGCCCCCAACGGTTAAACACTGCAAAACGATAATCTGAAATTTCCTGTTGAATAAAGGGCCGAAACAAATCATTGACTCCATCGTTATTGGGTGTAAATGCAGATGGTATATTAAATGGAATACAGTTTAATAAAGTTGTAACGCTTGTACTGTCCATTCCCTCACAACCCTCTACTGTATATACTTTTAAAGAGTATATTCCCGGTAATCGAACCATAATGGAAGCAGTGGTGTCTCCTGTGTTCCAAAGGTATTGTTGGTATCCAGTTACCGATAATTGGATGGCATCACCATCACAGAGTTCTAAGGATGCAGCTAGCAATATTTTTGGAACAGTTACCAATTTTACCACCACCAAACTATCTACCCCTACACATCCATTTGCACCCGTAACCCTCACCCAATATGTTCCTGCGCTGTTGATTGAAATACTTTGACCAACGGCCCCATTGCTCCACAAATAGCTGGCAAATATTCCGGGAAATAGAATGCTGTTGGTTCCCGAACAAATATTTCTATCTGCTCCTAAATTGGGTTTAGGAGATGGTAATACGGTCAATCTTGTTATTACCACTGAATCGCAACCGGCGGTATTTTGTAAAGTATCGGTATACACGCCGCTGGTAGTTTGTATGGCACCACCTGCTGTATGGGTTTCACCTCTACAGATGGTTACATCCATTTCAGTAATAAGTCTGGTGATGCTCAATTGTAACGTGATGATGCTATCGCAACCTGCAGCATTTTTAAGTACCTGTGTATAAATTCCGGAGGTATTGTACAACTGTCCGTTTAGTAAATAACTGTTACAGGTGGTAGCAATGATGTTGGTTGTGCTAGTGGCTTCGCACTGGCTGTACTTCTGCAAAAATGCATCGCTTTCTCCGCGACTGGTTAGTTGAATGCCGCCAGAATATGGATCAAAGGAAGCTGTTCTTAAAAAATTTCCGGTGATGTAAATATTTTTTTGAGCATCGAGTACGATAGATTGTGGGCCGTCAAAACCAGTTCCACCCAATGAAAAACCAAATAAAAAATTTCCGGCGGCAGAAAGTTTGGCAATGAAAATATCGAATGAGCCTGCACTGGTGAGATTGGTTACTGCGGGCCCAGGATCAACGTCCATTGTAGCGTCAAATGTACCTACAATGTATACTTGTTGTTGTACATCAACCGTTAAATGAATACCATTTACCAAAGTGTTGCCCCCAAAATTTTTCGCCCACACAAAGGTTCCATCTTTCGTTAATTTTAACAGCAATGCATTTACTGATCCCTGGGCGTTGATGAGTACGTTGGCACCTGTGGGATCTATACGTACATTGTTGTTAAATGTGCCTACAAAATAAATGTTTTCTGCAGCGTCTATTTCTACATCAAAGGATTGTACGTTGGTGGTGCTTGACAGTGTTTTTGCCCAAATAAAATTTCCAGAGATATCGAGTTTCAACACATAACTATTAAAGTCAGCGCCGCTCGCCGTCACTTCAAACAATGCTGGCGATGGGTCAAAATCTGTATTCCCTAAAAAATAACCAGTAATGTAAATGAATCCTCCAGCCCCAACTTTTAATGAGGTGACTCCTTGAAAAAGTGGACCACTGATTTGTTTCACCCAGATAAAATTACCATTGTTGTTGAGTTTCAAAATAAAAGCGTCTTCCTCCCCCGCTGCTGTTAATTCAGATATCCCAGTGTTTGGATCAAAATCTACTGTAAGTCGGAAATAACCTCCGATGTACACATCTCCATTGGCATCTACGCTGATGGCATTTCCTCTGTCGAATAAAGTACTGCCAATTCTTTTCGCCCATAAAAAATTTCCATCAGGGTTGAGTTTTACGATGTAGGCGTCTTCATTACCTGCAGATGTAAGATTGAAAACTGCTGGCCCCGGGTTAAAATCGGATGTACCAAAAAATACACCTGTAATGAAAAGATTGCCCGAAGCATCAGCAGCAATACTATTGGGGATGTCTAAAAAACTACCAGAAAATTGACGTGCCCACAAAAAGTTGCCGTCTGTATCATATTTAGCTATAAATACGTCTTCTTCATTGTTGGGTGGAGCCGTCATATTGAATATCCCCGCACCATGATCAAAATCTACTGTTCTCGAAAAAAAGCCTGTTACGATCACATTGCCATTGGCATCAATCAACATATCTCTTCCACCCTCATAGCTCTCATTCCCAATCTGGTGAATCCATTGGGGGATTACCGATTGCGAATGAACCGATAAGCAAATTAAAAAACAGCCTATGAATAATAGTTTCACCATGTAAATAAACAATCAATGATATCTACGACAAAAGAAGTGTACTCGTTGTTCGCAGCTAAAGCAATAAAAGCTGTTTTATTACAGCCTTACTTCTTTTTTTACTGACAACCACCTGAAAAAAAGCAGCGAAAGCAATCCAAATACACCCAATAGAACCACACTGCTGATGGCTGCTTTTGGGTAACCATGGTTAAAGGCGTCTACAAAAGGATACGGATACCAGTTAGAAAATGCGCCATAGATGAGCACCCATAACAGGTTAATGAATGGAAACAAAAGACTGTTTGCTACATTCCTACGGTTGAAGGCTGTTTTTTGGGTAAAAAGCCACCAATACAGCAAAAAAAGTAACGGCATTACAACATGCAACATTTCATCAACAAGCTTTTGAGCACCTGTTGGAACCCAAAGTGACCGAAGTACGACATTGTACAGGATCCCTACAACCAAAATATATACCAGAGTGGCCGTTTTGGTAGTATTGAGCTTCCAGAATTGCAACTGGTTTTGTTTGGTAAAAGCAATGGCAAAAAAACAAACGCTCACAGCAATATTGCTCAAAATGGTAAAATAGCTGAAAAAACGAATCAACACCACCCCAATTCCTTTAGTGCTGTCGTTTATAAAAAGGTACAATTGAAAACAAACCGTTGCTATTGCTGCAATAGCACCCACCGCTGCGAAAGCTTTTTCCAACTTAGCCTGTAGAAGCATAAAACAGTTTTGTGTTAAGTTAATAAATTTAAGCCCAAAAAATCGTTTAGTCTTTTGTATTTTTAGACTCATTCAACAAAATATCCTATAGCGTTACCTGCCAACAATTGGAAATCGAAGAAATTTTACAATATAAATTACTTGATATTGGTAAATATCAAATTACGGTATTACAAATTTTAGAAGTAATCCTGGTTAAGCAAGTGCAACATGATAAAAAAGAGAAGCGATATAAGCAGTATTATTTGGAGAAAGTATTTTGGTCCGGCAGGGTTTGCCACCCTCAGCGATGCCCGCCGATTTATAGCATTAAGAATTGCCATCCGTAAACTGGCAACCGATTTTTTTATGATCAGCATCGGTATTTTATCGGCTGGTTTTGGTTTACGTGGATTTTTGTTACCCAATAATTTTTTAGATGGTGGTGCAACCGGTATATCATTGTTGGCCCGGGAACTTACCGGAATGAGTTTCGCATTATTGTTGGTTTTGGTGAACCTACCCTTTATTATTTTAGGCCACCAAATCATTGGAAAACGATTTGCTTATAAGACGGCGATGGCCGTTGTAGGGTTGGCTCTGGCGGTTACTTTTATACCCTACCCAATCATTACGCAAGACAAGGTTTTGGTGGCAGTATTTGGAGGTTTTTTTCTGGGTGCGGGTATTGGATTAGCGGTGAGAGGCAGTGCTGTATTGGATGGAACAGAAGTACTCGCCATCTATATTAGTAAAAAATCTGGATTAACTATTGGCGATGTGATCCTCACCATCAACATCATTATATTTGGTTTCGCAGCTTGGTTAATTTCTATTGAAACAGCTTTGTATGCATTGCTTACTTATTTGTCGGCGGCCAAAACAGTAGATTTCGTAATAGAAGGTATTGAAGAATATACAGCTGTTACCATCATTTCGGCCAAAGAAGATAAGATCACCAAAATGATTGTAAATACTTTAGGACGAGGTGTTACCATATACAAAGGTGAGCGTGGTCATGGAAAAAGCGGCGAACGGTTTTACGATATGAAAATTATTTATACCATTGTAACTAGGTTGGAAGTAGGAAAATTAAAATTTGAAATCGAAAAAATAGACCCCAATGCTTTTGTTGTGATGAGCAGTATCAAAGACATGAAAGGAGGAATGATAAAGAAAAGAACCCTAAAATAAGAGCAAGGCATTATGTTAACGAGTTTATTTAAAGATTTTTTTAACAGTGAAAAAACCAGTGGATTTTTACTAATTGGCTGTACAGTGGTTTCTATGGCACTAGCCAATTCGGTCGTAGGCGATGGCTATACCGGTTTTTGGGAAACCCAATTCAATGGACACAGCATTACCCATTGGATAAACGATGGGCTGATGGCGATTTTCTTTTTGTTGGTAGGACTTGAGTTGGAAAGAGAAATGTATGTAGGGGAATTGGCAGGCATTAAAAAAGCAGCCTTTCCTGCTATGGCGGCTTTTGGTGGTGTATTGATACCTGCAATCATTTTCACCGCTTTAAATTATGATACGGAATTTCAGGCAGGGTCTGGCATCCCCATGGCAACCGATATTGCTTTTGCCATAGGTATGCTGGCATTGCTGGGCAGCAGAGTGCCTGCCAATCTTAAAATATTTATTACAGCATTGGCAGTGATTGACGACCTATTTGCCATCATTGTAATAGCTGTTTTTTATTCTGATGGAGTTGCCTGGTGGTACTTGGCAACAGCAGGAGGATTGATGCTGGTAATGTTTGTGCTCAACAGATTAAAAGTGTACAACCTAATACCTTATTTGATACTCACCGTTGGGCTTTGGTACTGTATGCTCAACTCGGGGGTTCATGCCACCATAGCAGGAGTGCTAGCAGCGTTTGCCATCCCTTTTGGTGACGGAAGCAAAAAATCGCCCTCCTATATTTTACAACATGCGCTGCACAAACCAGTGGCGTTCATGATCGTTCCCATTTTTGCTTTGGCGAATACTGCCATAATTTTTGAACCCAATTGGATGGATGGTTTTGCTAGTACAGTAAGTTATGGCATCATCGGAGGTTTGGTATTGGGTAAACCCATTGGCATCATGATCTTTGCTTATATAGCAGTTGTATTGGGAATTGCGAGTTTGCCAAAGGGCCTAAAATGGAAACATATTTTGGGTACAGGAATGCTGGCAGGCATTGGATTTACCATGAGCATCTTTGTAGCAATTCTTGCTTTCGACAATCCTTCTTTTGTAGCCACGGCTAAAATAGCCATCATCACTGCATCATTGATATCCGCGGTGGTGGGACTTATTTATCTTAAAATTATTTTGAAAAGAAAATTCAAAGAAGAGGAAGAAGACAATACCTAAATTGAACTTGACTAACATATCAATCAATACAAAAGAGGCAAACTGTTTATAGATTGCCTCTTTTCTTTAATTAAGAACAATAGTTTATTTAAAATATATTTCTGTTGCGCCGAATCCATACAAAGGATGAAATTGATTGATAAATGACTTCACGTCTTTTTTGTATTTCAATATTTCGTGAATTTCGTCTCTTAACTTACCTTCTCCCACACCATGAATTACAATCAAACTGGCCTGATGATGCGCAACAGACAATTCATAGTACTTTTCAAATTCGTTTAGCTGAAGGGTTAATATTTCAAAATTACTCAGCTGTTTCCAACCATCTGTAATTTTTTCGATGTGAAGGTCAATCACACTCCGGGCAGGCGGCATATGACTCCGGGCCTGTTTTGCATCGTATAATCGGAAGCCTGCGTTTCCCAAACTGCTGAGGTCTACTCGCTCCTCTGCAACCTTATCTGGATAACTGGTAAACAACTCATACGAAAAGCCAGCTTTGTTGTTGTGTTGGGTTTCTTCAATTTTTTTAAACAGTTGTTTGCCCTTTACTTTTAAAGAGGTTTCAAAATAAGGCGCCTTTTTTTTATGTTCTTGTTGTAAGGAGAATATCACATCAAATCGAGGGCTGTCACTCATATCTTCAAAACTTACATCGTGCAAATAAAATTGTGAAAGACCCTCGATCTTATTTTTTAATTGAAAATTATGTTCGCCAGCAAAGTAAAGATTGTAATCAAATGCATACCCTTCTTCATTTTCATTGATCAGGTACACTTTCATTTTCTCTACCACATCATCGTCGAAAATGTCTTTATCGAATACAGGAATAAAATGTAGGAATACGCCATCTGCTGTTTTTTTTCTGACAGGCGTTTTCTCTTTTTTCACATCATCGATGAAAATTTTCTTCTTCGGAACCAATTTCTTTTCGGTAAACATTTTAAAATAAGGGAAATCAATCTGGTCCATATACGCTGGAAATTTTACCCCTCTTACTTCAATCATCACCATTTTGTCGTTGATGATCTCAATCACTTTACCTTCTTCATCAGAATGCAATACAATGATCTTATCTCCTATCTGATATTTCATAATTTAAAAATTCGTTGTAAAGGTACAACAGTACATGAAAAAGCCTCCGAACAATGTCGAAGGCTTTGAGTAGTTCTTTGAAATTTATTTTAGATATACTAACTAGGTATTATGATAAGGGTTCTTCTGCTGTAGTACCATGTAATTTACTGTTTCTGTAGCCGTACAGGAAGTAAATTAACAAACCCAATCCCATCCACATAAAGAACCAAAGCCAGCTGATGCTTGGAATTTCTATCATCAAATACATACAACTCAGCACACCCAAAATTGGAATGAGAGAGAATTTTTTGATGAAAGAGAGGACAGTTAACACCGATGCAATGAGCATGTAAATGAGGAACAATATTTCCTGATAACCTTCATCGCTGATGTTTTGAAATGCCAATCCGATGCGATCTCTGCTGAAATAAATAAAAGTGATCATCAAAATAGGCACAATAAATTGACCATTGATGTAAGGCAACTGAAATTTTCCTTTTTCTTTTATCACCCTTGGCAGCAACAATACCCCACCAGATACCAACACAAAAGCAAACAAAGTACCTATGCTCGTAAGATCTGTTACCAATCCACCTTCAACAAACAAGGCGCCTATTCCTACAATTACACCTGCAACGATGGTAGCAAAAGAGGGTGTTTGGTATTTTGGGTGAATGGTTTGGAATTTTTTCGGTAACAAACCATCTCTGCTCATACTCATCCAAATTCTTGGCTGACCAATTTGGAATACCAGCAGCACTGAAGTTGTTGCCACTACAGCACTGATAGAAATGATTTTCTCTATCCATGGTGCCCGATTTTCAAAAACAAATGCCAATGGATCGTTCACCCCTTTGAAGGCAGAATAATTTTCGATACCAGTAAGTACCAATGCAATAAGAATGTACAATACTGTGCATATAAGCAGCGAATAAATCATGCCTCTTGGCATATCTCGCTGAGGATTCTTGCATTCTTCCGACATGGTAGAAATGGCGTCAAAGCCAATATAGGCGTAGAACACAGCCGACACCCCTTTTAAAACGCCTTCAAACCCATTGGGCATAAAAGGTGTCCAGTTGTTGGTGTCTACAAAAAAGGCACCAGCTACAATTACAAAAATGATAACGGCAAGTTTGAAGATCACCATGAAATTGGCCGACTTCTTACTCTCCTTCATACCTATGTAAGCGATGTACGTAATAAGGGCCACTATTACAAAAGCGGGAAGGTTGAAAAAGATATGATTGCCACCAATGGTAGGTGCACCGTTGTAAGCGTTGATGGCAAACTGATAACTTTCCAGCTTTTCAGGCGATAACACTGCAGGGTTTACCATGGCGGCGGTAGCTTCTTCAAAAGCGCGACTGGCCGTTTGTGGATCTACCAACATCCAACTAGGCAGGTGAATATTAAAAATATGAACCAATAAGTTGTTAAAATATCCACTCCATGATATGGCCACCACGATGTTTCCAATGGCATATTCTAAAATCAGCGCCCAGCCAATGATCCATGCAATTATTTCACCAAAAGTAACATAGGAGTAAGTATAGGCACTACCGGCTACGGGTACACGACTGGCAAATTCTGCATAACACAATGCAGAAAACCCACAGGTAACGGCAGTTATTACAAACAGGATAGAAATGCCGGGGCCACCATCAAAAGAAGCCTTCCCAATGGTAGAAAAAATACCGGCTCCTACTACGGCAGCGATGCCCAAAAAAGTAAGATCTTTTACACCAAGCACTCTGTTGAGCCCCTTGGATTTATCTGCCAGGTTTCTATCGTTCTCCCTGGTGATCGATTCAATACTTTTTCTTCTGAATAAAGAATTAGACATGTTAGCTTGTTTTAATAATCACGAAAAGTAGTGAAATATTTTTATTTGATACGGGAAGCGCTTTTAAAAAAGATTCAATTAAGCACATTCGGGAAATAGCAGTTATAGAAAGAAATAAATACAAACGGCTAACTTTCTCTTTGTAATAAGTAACGAGCCAACAACTCCAACTCCACTTTTCTATTTTCAAGAACAGCAATATCATCGAGGTGTTTCATGGCGATGTCGTAATATTTTTCTTTCAGCTGGTTGGCCCATTCATCTACTTTGCAATCGCGGTACAACTGTAATACACGGTCTATCTTATCGGTAGCATTGTTTTGTAACAGCAATTGAAGTTCTGCCAATTGAGTACTATTGGCTACTTCCATGGTATGAATCATCAAAAAGGTTTTTTTGTTGGCTAGGATATCGCCACCTACTTGTTTGCCAAATTTTTGTGGGTCGCCGAAACAATCCAAATAATCGTCCTGTATCTGAAACGCTATACCCAGGTTTTTGCCAAACTCATATAGGTGCTCTTGGTTACCAGTGCCCGCACCACCTAAAACAGCCCCCATCTGCAGGCTCGCTGCCAATAGTACCGATGTTTTTAAGGTGATCATTTGTACATATTCTTCCAATGTTACCGACGGCCTTTTTTCAAAGTCCATATCGAGTTGCTGCCCTTCACAAACTTCTTTGGCTGTTTTATTAAAAAGCGTCAGAATACGGTGCAAATGATCCGTTTTAATTTTATTGAGGTATTCATACGCTACCACCAACATTACATCGCCAGATAACAAGGCAGTGCTCTCTCCATAATTCATGTGCACAGTTGGCACCCCTCTGCGGAGTGGCGCTTTGTCCATAATATCGTCGTGTATCAAACTAAAATTGTGAAAAAGTTCAACGGCAGTTGCTACTTCATAAGCATCATCCTTATCAATTTCACTGAACAATTCGTTGCCCATCAAAACTGCTACCGGACGCACCCGTTTACCACCAATTTTTAAAATGTATTGAGCCGCATCATACAAATTGGGCGGAAGGGTTGGAAAATGTCTTTTGTTAAAACGATCTTCAAATAATGCAGAAAGTGCAGCGAAAGAATGCATATGTAGTTATAAATATTTTAAAGTAATCAATTGATCAAAACATTTTTCTAATCTAAATTATAAAGCCATCATTTTAAAGAAGCATGAAAAAACCATACAATAGGTTTGGCTTTGAAAGTCCTCACCGTGCGGTATTTAATTAAGCTTTCTTTTTCTTGGTGGGTTTTGCTTTGGCAGCTTTCACCCCTTTTAATACCGGGCTTTTGGCGGCTTGCTGCACCCATTCATAATCGAGTTGGCGCTTTTCTAAATTGGCCCCCATTACTTTTATGCGCAATTTATCGCCCATTCTGAATTTCTTTTTAGTGCGCAAACCTACCAACGAATAATCTGCTTCGTCTAATCTAAAATCATCAAAATCGCTCAGGTCACGTACACTTACCAACCCTTCACATTTGTGTTCAACCGTTTCGCACCAAAAACCAAAAGCAGAAACGCCACTGATAATAACATCAAATTCATCGCCTATAAATTCTTTCATGAATTCTACCTGCTTGTATTTGTTACCAGCTCTTTCGGCTTCCATTGCAGCACGTTCCTGGTCGCTGCAGTGTTTGCAACGATCTTCCATTTTTTTATCGATCTTCAGATTTTTGTCTAAACACTCTTGTAAGATACGGTGCGCCATTACATCTGGGTAACGACGAATGGGAGAAGTAAAGTGGCAATAGTTCTCGAAACCCAAACCGTAGTGACCAATATTTACAGATGTATAAATGGCTTTGGCCATGGTGCGTATGCCCAGTTGTTCCAACACGTGTTGTTCTGGTTTACCCTGCACTTCTTTTAATAATTTATTGAAAGATCCAGCAATTTCTCGCTCGTCTTTCATATCAAATTTATACCCAAACTTTCTGGCAAAAGCTACAAAAGGAGCCAATTTTAATTCACTGGGCGTATCATGAATGCGATATGGGAAAGGAATAGGTTCTTTGTTGATTTTTATTTTAGAAATGTATTCTGCCACCGATCTGTTGGCCAGCAACATAAACTCTTCTACCAACTGATGTGATTCTTTGCTTTCTTTTACCACGATGCCCAACGGTTTGCCATCTTCATCTAATTTAAACTTCACTTCTGTTGATGAAAAATTGATGGCACCATTTCTAAACCGCTCTCTTCTGAATTGTTGGGCTAGATCGTTCAACAACAACAGAGGTTTATGGTGCAATCCATCTTTGGTTTCGATGGTTTGTTGCACTTCTTCATAGGTAAAACGGTGGTTACTGTGAATAAGGGTTCTGCCAATCCATTTGTGTTTTATTTCACCTCGGTTGCTAATTTGGAAGATGGTAGAGAAGGTGTATTTGTCTTCATTAGGCCTCAGCGAACAAAGTTCGTTGGAGATCTTTTCTGGTAACATGGGGTTTACCCTGTCTGGCAAATACACACTGGTAGCTCGGGCATAGGCCGCTTTATCGAGAATGCTATCTGGTTTAACGAAGTGACTCACATCTGCAATGTGAACGCCAATTTCATAATTGCCATTGTCTAAATTTCTGATAGAAATGGCATCATCAAAATCTTTGGCATCATGTGGATCGATGGTGAAGGTTAAAATATCCCTGCAATCTTTTCTTTTCTTTTCTTCTTCACGGGTTATTT
>Ga0247722_10000766_pt1 | contig 18634 bp, 16 predicted proteins | sample MSEWelMarce3H_FC_FD_189094 | JGI IMG/M metagenome (GOLD analysis project Ga0247722, IMG submission 189094) | Subsurface sediment microbial communities from gas well in West Virginia, United States - MSEEL Well Study Marcellus 3H_FC | ecosystem: Environmental > Terrestrial > Deep subsurface >... | reverse complement strand
ATTTTTATACTTGGTAAGAAGATATTTGATCACCTGTAGTTTCAACTGTTGAAGCTAGTTTCAATCTTTCCCCAATACTTCCAACTGTTGTTATAGAAGATACAGGAACATTCCACATAGCCGCAGCATCCAAGTAGGCCGTTCCCACTGTTGCATCTACTGCTACACCTTGACTTACATATTGTGGTAAAGGGATAGCACAAGTTCCTGTTCTTACAGGGCTAGATGCATAAGTAACACCTAATCTTACATCCGATTCCATAGGATATGATCCTGCTGTTCCCACATAAGTTAATGTTATATCTGCCCCTGCTGTGTTCTGAAAAACCCAATAAGGGCTACCTGTATTCACCCATCTTAATTTAGATGACCAAACAGCTGTTCTATCACCTTTATTTGTTATACTACCTGTAATCGTTACCAATGTTCCTTTAGCTATTATACAAGGTTCACTAGCAGAATTTGTTAAAGTGGCTGTACCAACCAAGTTAATATTTCCAGAACCAGTACCAAAGGGAGTTATAGATCCAGCAACTATACAAGGAGAAACATCTGAAATTAGGTTTCCAGTTACATTTATTGTTGATGTCGAGTTCAAATAAATAAATGATAAAATTGCTGAATTATTAGCTATTACATTACCATTTATATTTAAGACAGCCCCATTAATTGGTAAATTTATTGTAATACTACTAACTGTAGTCTGCCCTTTTGCAATGTAAACGTTACCATTTATTGTTACAACCGCACTTGCACCTATATAGATTGCCCCAGTATTATTATACATGGTTACTTGACTACCATAAATATCGCCATTGAAATTTATAGGACCATTACCAGCAATATTAATAACTTTAATCTCAGCAGTAGATGTTTGGTTTGATTGATTCAAAATTAAACCTGCGCCGCTAACATTAAAATTAACAGTATTTCCTGTTGTATTATTTGTAGTTACTACAGTGGCTGCATTATTACTAATTATACCATCACCTGTCTGTGTAATGTTTCTAGCACCACTTAACGTGCTTGGAACGGTAAATGTACCACCTGTTGTTACTCCATAAACAGTCCCTGCACTTTCACCCATCTCTATTTGACTGACACATACTGGAAATCCTACAGAAGATCCTGATAATATGTTAAACCTATAAAGGGAGTATTGAGTACTATGTGGTAAAACAGGAGATAAATAGCCTGCTTGTAAAGTTACCGAAGCCATACCAGTTTTATTTTCTAAAACATCCCAAGAGGAGCCATTCCAACCCTCAAAATTCCAAGATGCAGGTTGTCCATAACCACCTACCACTACAGATTTTACAAAATATCTTTTTATTAACTTGTTACTCCCAAAATCATAACTGATCCACCCTGTATTAACAGTGTTACTTAGCCAAGAAGTATTAGCTACTTGATCAAATACTACATATGCAGTTGAGGTATTGCCACTTGCATCAACTACACCACTAGGCAAAAGATTACCTGTCATTAAGGGAATAGGCATAGATGGTAGATATACACTACTTACAGTATTCCTTAAACTGCCTATTGTAACATCTTGATCTACTGTAACAGTAAAGCCATTAGAGTGAACTATATCACTACTAGCAGGCAATGCCCCATTGTCCCATATAGCTGTGTTGCTCCAGTTACCTGTTGCGACTGCAAATCTTGTTGCCATATTATGCTATTATTAAAAAAGCTTGAGCTAATTCAAGACATTCAGTTAATGTTTTATTTACATGAGTTTCAGACTTAACATTAACTCTCTCACCTTCTACGCTTGTATACCAACAAGACATTACTGAAACGTACATGTCGTTTTCCATGTTGTTAGTAATAAAACTATATTTGTAATCGATCATGATTTTATATATTAAATGTATGTAGCTGTTGCTCTATTTGTCCAAGATCCAGTTGCACGCATAACAGCAGATGTTCCGCTACTATCCAAAGTTAATCTTGTAAGCTGCCATGTTGTTGCACTTTCACTAGTCCCTTCTGCTGCATATCCTAAATAATCATAAGCAGCTGTTGTCTCGTGTCTTCTAATATAATTAATTGCTCCTGATAGCCAACCTAATGTATTAGGTGCACTATAACCTAAAACTTGTCCAATAGCTGGCGCAGTACCAGGTAAAGTATAAACACCATTAATCTTGTTTAAAGATACTGTTTTAGAAGTGAAAGAATTACTAGTTTCTCCTGATAATGAAGCACCAATTAATGTATTAAAAAATGTAACCCCACCATTCATATTCAACATTAACCAGTTGGTAAATGTATATGTTGTTGTTACTCTATAATAAAATGTTATTTTTTTAGTAGTTGAATTGTATAAAACTTCTAAGTTAGATAAGTCAAAATCTGATATACCAGACTCAACATTTACTGTTAAATATATAGATGGATCTTGTCTTTTTAGTATTACATCTAATGTTACAGATTTCCCTGCCCCTGTTGAAGTATTCCATTCATTCATTTGAACTTTAAATGAGCTACCGGAGTAGTTAACAGTTGTAGCGTAATCAAATACTTTAAACCATTTATTATGGTTAGATGCACCTGTATTTGTAAGATTCCTTTTAGTTCCGAAGTTACCAGCATCTACAGCACCACTTCTAGTTATATTAGCTGTTTTACTTCCTCCAGCATCTACGGTAGTTCCATATAGGTAGAAAGGGGTATTATTAGGTGTAGGGGAAGTATATGTAGAATAAACCCCATCCGCATAAGTGTAAACCTGACTAGTTGTTTCAGATATATACAATGTATTTGTCAAAGCAGGAGTATCAGGATTAAATACTACACCTTCATCTGTAGGTAAATCTGTAGAGAAAAACACCTGCACATCTGGTACATCAGGAAGAATATTCTCCTGAAAATAATCTAATTTACTGGTAAAAGGGTTATACTGCCAAGACATTTTTGCTATATATTTGTTATGTTATAATAATAATTATTTTTGTAAAGATAAAATAATATCTGCTTATTATTCAACTATATCAATATCTGCTGCTGTAATTCCAAATGTTTCAGCCATCTTCAATTTCATACCTAAATAGTATAAATAAGTTGTAGAATCTGTATAGGATAATCCTGTTGGAATACTAGTTTTTACTACTTCATATAAACCGTCTATTTCTTCTTTTGTAAGATTTAGTGGTTTACTTGCTAGTACCGTACCATCAGCAGCTTTATACTCATACATAAAAGACGAGTCAAATCCAAATCTTATTTGTTGATTGCAACCATGTAAAATTCCTTCTACAATTCCTGTTGTTGTACTTACTAATCCGCTATTATAAGCCACTGGTGTTTTTGTTACTAATTTCATAAGTTTCATTTTTAGTACTATGCGTAAATAATTTCTTGACTGTCAATTCTACACCCCCACTGAATATTTGTTGCTGCTACGCCTGTTACAGTGACTGTCATACAGCCTAAAGTAGTGTTTGCTGTTATTGTAGGTGTTCCCCATACAGGTAAATTACTTAAAGGAGTGACTAAACTATAAGTAACAGTGAATGTGGCAGCACTTGCACCTCTAACTAATAATGCATCAAAATCCCAAGCTGCTGCATTGGTAGACCCAGATTGTTTAGCTATAATTCTCCCTTTAACAAGCATTGCAGAATTATTTGGTAATGTAAATTGAACTGTAGCATCAATTCCAGGTGAATTTTGGGTATTAGCCTGCAATACTGTTGGTGTTGCATTTGTTGTTCTTGCATCTAATTGAGTTATTGCCGCTTGTGTATTGCCTTGCCCCCATCCTGAAGCTCCAATTGCAAATTTTGCTCTAATACCATTAGTCCATCCATTATCACCAAAAGCATTAGAACTAATTCCGTTAGCTGTTGAACCATTATTAGCCGCAAAAGCGTTTGTTCCTGACGCAGTAGTTGCGCTATTAATAGACATAGAATACGACCCTGATGCAGTAGAACTACCTAAAGCTACCGCAGCTGTATTTTGAGCATAACTGTAAAGTCCACCTGATATGGCATGACTTCCTGTTGCCTGATTATATTGTCCGTTTAAAACAATCCCTCTAGCACCTGAAACAGTATTATTATTACCATTTAAAATAGTACCATAAGTACCTGTACAAGAATTATAGTCTCCATTTGCAATAAATGAATAAGTACCTGTGTTAGAACTGTTTCTTGACCCACCTAAAATAATATCATAAGCCCCTGCTGCTATGTAAGCTCCAGATGCACCTGCATATCTTTGTAAGTCTAAAGCATATTGACCACGTTTATTTCCTCCTGTTCCTGTTCCATCTGGCACTCTTGCTAAAATAGCTCCTGAACCTTTTGCAACCATTACATAATCAGCATTAGCTGTAGTTGAAGTAGCTGTCAAACTATTTGCGTAAACAGTAGCATTAACCCCTGTAGTGGCTTGAGCTTCTGAAAAGAAGCTTAACCCTGCAACTCCCCAACTTAAAGCCCCACTACCATTTGTTTTTAAGAAGTAGTTAGCTGTACCGTCCGTTGTTGGAAAAGTGAAAGCATTGTTAAAAGTTACAGCACCCTGCAAATAAGTGTTTGTAATAGAAGCATTTCCTATTTGAACCGTATTAGAACCTTTACCTAAAGCTTGGTAACCAATTACAATTTGATTGGTATCATTAATACCTAAAGATCTAGTGTCATAACCTAAGAACACTGAATTTTCAGGCGTTGTATTTATAGTTGAACCATCAAGTAAATAAGCTCCAGCTAGAGTACCAAAACCAGAGTTCTTAGAACCTGTAATGTTGCCTATCAAAGAACTATGACCAACACTTGTGTTATTATTCCCACTAGTATTAGATAATAATGATACATAACCCATAGCGGTATTACTTGCCGCTGTATTAGCCTCTAGAGAACGAGTCCCAAAAGAAGAATTACTAGTTCCTGCAACATTATAACGCAAAGAGTTATAACCAAAAGATGTATTATTTGATCCTATTGTATTTGTTGATAAAGAACCCCAACCAACACTAGTGTTATAATCACCAGTAGAATTTGATTGCAGAGACCCATAACCAACAGCCACAATTTTTGAGCCTGTAGTGTTAGAAAATAAAGCTTTATCTCCAACCACAGTATTACCAGCTATAGATCCACTACCTTTACCAACTAAAACTTCGTTGAAATAAGAATCAGCTCCAACAGTAATAGAACCAGTTCTAGAAATGTTATTAGTTTTACTACTACCAGCATCAGTTGTAGTTCCTAATGCATACCAGGCTGTAGGCACAGGCTTATAAGCACTTCCATCCCAAGTCCATATACTAGAATTTAAAGATGAAATATATAAAGTATTTATTAAATGTGGTGAATCAGGGTAAAATGTAGTGTAACTGTGGGTAGGCACATCCGTATCAAAAGATACAGTACCACCTGATACAGGCACAAAATTAAAGTCTCTATTTGAATAGTCTATACCATTGACAATGATATTCGCTGGGTAAGTTATACTTGTAGTTAATGCTCCTGAATGAGACTCCAACCATCTATAAGACGTAGCCTCAGCCACTACAAAGACTGTCATACCCTCATAATAACGATAAGCATTTACATCAGCAGTGCCCATATTTTGTAAAGCAGCTAAATCTGCAAATACTAAACGGTCATCTATAGGTGTTTGTGAACCTACATGCCAACCCTCTGATAGAATTTTTTTATTCGTCATTAATATACTATTTTATAGTGGTAAGTAGCAGGTGTTAAATTTGCATACGATACATAAATGCTTCTAGAGTTACTAGGATCATCTACAAGTTTGAATTGTGATAGAACACTAGAATCTGTATTATCAGAAATATCTACTACAGCACCATAAGAATAAGGCAACACTATAACAATTTTACCTGTATTTGCTGCTACAATCGAGAACAAATTAATAATTTGGTTACTATCTTTAGTAGCAAATGTAGCTTCTAATGGGCCTGTCAAATCTCCTGGTATATTGATATCATCACCTGGTAACAACATTTGACCAACTTCAGCCATAGCCGTAACTTGAATAAGTGTAGGGAAAGATACTGTAAAACTACTACCAGCTGTATTTTGATAAGTTACTACTAATGTGTAAGTATAAGATCCTATAGCTGTTGGCATACTTCCTGTCATACCAACGTTAACATTAGTACCAGATCCTGTAGTTAATATACCACCTGAATTATTTAAAATAACCCAAGTAATATTTAAACCACTATTAGGTGTAATAGTTCCTGTTAAAGCTACACTAGAAGGTAGATTAATAGAACTGTACATAGCAGGATTAGCTGAAAAAGTTGCTGTAGGTGCTGTTCCTGAAGTGCTAGCTGCAGTTGTGAAACTGTAGTCTAGAATATTTTTTATTTGTCTTGCAGATATCATTTTAAGAAAGTTTTGTAATTGTTAACCAACCGTAGTGTAAAGAAATCCCTTCCCAATCACCATTTAACCCTTCAGGTTTACGTAACACTGCGTGGAAAGCTTTGGATAGAGATCCAGTAAATCTGAAAGTGTTTCTTAACTCAAAGTTTTTAGCTCCACCAGTCAATGTGGCAGGATTTCTTGGGTCATATGAGTTACACACATTGTTTATATCTACACTACCAGGGATTAATATATTAAGTGAAGGACTAGTTATCAAATCCGTTGTATACCTAGTATTCAACATTATACGTTGGTCAACAGTTTTAGTGCTATACATATGAATTTCATAAGTAACTTCGTAAGTTCCGTAACCATCGCTAGTCATATATGGAGGTTTAAAACTGTGGGCTGTGCCACCAATAAAAGAATCGAGTTGTAAATTTCTTAGCGTACCAACCCCTGAGTTAGAATTAAAAGATACTGTAAGATATTCATCATCACCTGTAACCGCTAAGATATCTAATACTGGATTTATCGTATAAACTATTTGTTCAGCTTTATAAGGAGCATCTATACATATCCAATTAGCAGTCACAGTAGCATTTAAGCCTGCAGGCAAAAACCATAAACCGAAGTCAATAGCGTAGGTATTATTAGTACCAGGACGCATATCTACGTAACGATTATTTAATGTATCTGTACCCACTAAAGAAGCACCAGAAATTATACCAGCACTCAAAAGCCCATCAGCAATCCAAGCCGCTATTTGAGATATACCATTAGTATTTACAGCTAAAGCTCTATCAGCTGTCCATATAACATTAATAGCTACCCAAGGGTAAGGAACAACATCCAATAAACCAGCGCTACTAAGTGATAATCTAGGAGTTACTGATAAGTTCTTTTGTTTAGTATCTTGTAAAATTTTTCCTTGGCCAGCAGATAATGCTAGTGTAGAAGAATTAGTTGTTAAATTATCTGCAACTGCTATAGATAAAAGACTTTGAGCCCACTCTGATTTTTTTAAGAATTGAACGGCACCATATTGTACAATAGCAGTATCATCTTTTTTAAGGATCAATTGCTCATTACCTACAGTTCTACCGTGGATAGTCATATCAAAACCATCTTCCAAAACAATACGACCTGTATTAGCTACATCATATTCAGTATGTTTAAATACTACTTGTTTACCTGTTTCAGTAAAGAAAGGTAAAGCAACATCCGTAGGAAAGTTTGTAATAGTAGAAATATTGGCAGTATTTGCTCCACTAGTAAATTTAATTAATACTGAGTTACATGAGGCAATAGCTGGAGTAACTAAAGATAAATCTAAATTTGTAGTAGTACTTGTGATAGTAATAATTCCTTGCACTAAAGCTGTAGTACTTTGCTTAACCCATATAAGATTAGAACTATTGCTAGGATCTACCTCCACTCTATAGTTTACTTTTTCAGATTTAACATAGATAGTAGCTCCTTCAAATAGAAAGTTACTGGCTACATTAGGGTCTAATAAGGCCGAAGCATCCGCTACAGGCGTTAATTTAGCATCTAAAGGTGCTTGTTTTTGTAGATCAAAATTGTTATATATACTTGTAGGCATAAAGCAAAATGTTTAAAACTTTTATATTAAAAATCTATAAATTCTTAAGAGAAATTTATAGTGAAGTATTTAAGATTAGCTCCTGTTAATAGTATATCCCATTTCAAAATATAATATTTATAAGAACCTGAAACTGTAACATCAAAGTCACTAGCAGGGTAAAGATTACCATTAGGATCCTTTACAGTTAAAATAGCTGCGGCCCCAGTAGGTAATACTATATACAAACGCCCTAAAGTGCTAGTAGTCAATATAAATTCGTGATTAGAATTTGCTTGCTGTGATAATCCTGCAGTTGTAGGAGTTAAAGAATTAGCTTTTACACCATAGTATAAAGGTAATACAGATGTGATAGTCATGCTAGTTGTAAGCACAATATCAGCGCTACCTGATTTCTCTAAAGTGGCAGTAGCATTTACTACGAATGTAGAACCTACAACACCTAAAATTAAAGTTGTAGGAGCTCCTGTTGCAGCAGCACTAGAACTAACTGTCTGTGTTGCCCCATTAGGATAAGTAATGGTGTGAGTACTAGCTTTTACACTGTAACCAGCTGGTATATTATACACATTAGATGTATAAGATATAGGTCCATTATAATTTTCTTGTACTTCAGTAACATTCAAAGAATTAGATAGTACTAATTGAGCAACAGAAGAGCTAGAGTTAACTCCTGCCCCATCAGCCTTTAGTATTAATTCTGAGATTACTAAATCATAAATATTTGATTCTGCCATGATATTTAATTAAATGAGTATACGAAAGAAGATATTACTGCTTGTACATTTACGTACTCGTAACCTTCATATGTTATTTTTATCTTTATTGCTTTATCTCTAACGTATCCCATATCTTCCAAGCGTGTTGCAGTGATGTTTCCATTTGCATCTTTTTCTGTAACTACTCGGCTACCTTTACCTACTTCTGTATATAGATGATCTTCTATATATTCCATATTTTGTTTGATAATTCCAAAATCTACCACACTTAATAGTGGTATAGGATTACCATTTGCATCTAGTATCACTGTAGGTACAGCAGTTATATTTATATCGTTTTGATCTAAAAGTTCATTGTAAAATGGTCCAGCAGCCATATTTGGAGAATAAGTTTTTCCTATACGGTAAATTTTATTTCCATACACAAATGTTCCGCCTTGCAATCTATTAGATTCATCTAAGCTTAAATCTTGTATTTGTATGTAAACATTTGGTAATGTACCTACTATAACTGCTTTAGAAGTTGCCCAATTAGTTGTCACAGGGTTTATAGCTACGGCACGCTCATGACGTTGCTTCATTAACTCCTCATAACTATGATTTGCATCAGCCAAACTATCATAATCAACGTCATTTTCTAATAAAGTATAAGATATCTTACTAGGAAAAGCTCTGTTGGAGATTAGCATTAAATTATTTAAAACTTTTTGTACTGTAGATTTATCTACTAAAACAAATTCGAAAATAAATTTATCTTGATATCCGTAGAAGTGAGAATACGGTACTTTATCAGAGAAGTGTTTCCATATAGTATGGCTACCTGTTTGTGTTGCAGTATTATACTCAGCTGTAGCGTCAAAAGAGTACAAATTATTTTCAATATTAAACATCCATATAGGAGTCCAACTTAATTTAGAAACCCATTTTTGTATAGTCTCATTCCAGTAAATAGAACCAACATTATTAGCACTTCTAATATAATTATTAAAAGGTGTTTTAATTAAACTAGGGTCTTCATAGGTCCCATTCTCCCAAGGATTTTGAGGCACAGGTGTTAATACGACCTCATTAATTTCTTTTTCATAATATGTAGGAATACGACCACCATCAATAAAAGTTTCTGGGTTATCTCTTTGTGGCGTAACTGCATCATCCAGATATTTAGCTACCTCAGTTTGGTTATCTCTTAAAGTTTCAAATGAACTACCACCTTCAAGGTTAGAATCTATTAGAGTCCCAGTACCTTTATTTGTACCGTTGCCAGGATCTACATATACAACCTTACTAGGATCTGGTGATAAATAATCTGTGGTGTAATTACCATTTTCTTCATTCATATAAGAAAAGATAACGTGATTACGCTCACGGTCATAATTGGCTTTCACAAAGTTATTTGCAGTACTAGCTATAATTCTTTCTTTAAATTTCACCAATACAGATTGTATAGCAAAGTCACTGATAAGATCTAAACTAAAACCTGAGTCAGAAGTTCCACCTACTCTCCATATTTTATTCTTTTTCAAATCACAACCATATACAGCTTGATCTGTTTTAATAATACTAAATTGCTGATCACTACCATATTCCGTAGATACAATTTGCATTTTAGGTGCAAGTACTGAGGCATTATCTAAAAATACCCCTCCTTGAGCTTGAGAAACCATAGTTCTTTGGTTGATAGGTAATACACCTACACCCTGCTCAAATATACAGTATACGTTATTATTATGTGATATAAGTCTAGTAATTTGACCTAATTGTTTATTGTAATCTCTAAAGTTTAAACCACTAAAATCTATGTAACCATTAGAGAAGTTTCCTGATACACTAGTAGCAGAAACCATAACTCGATTACCATAATTGATATTAAGCGATGGTGCTCTATCGTTTAAACTAGCATAAGAACGATCACTAAAATCCCAATCATAACCATGATTGTAACCAGTAGATTCAGGCTGTCTAGAAGATCTAAGAGCATCAATATTATCTACAGGGAAAAATGATCTATCTTTACCATATATAGTTTTTTCACTAGCTAAATAATTATCAAATGTTCTAAGATTTACATTGTAATTATTTTGTGTAACTATAGGCATTACAAAACCTCGCGGATATAAACCACAGTTCTGATTAAAATCAACATAAGCAGAAGGATCTGAGGCAGTAGGGACACCAGGTATACCTAAACCAGACATGATTCTTTTGTAAACCATACCTATGTAACAATCACCGTCGAATATATCTATAGCAGTACTTGTAGTTGGGAAATCATCCCATTTATATCTTTTAGTTACAGCAAAATAAGTATCTGTGTAACCTGAATTTGTGTAACGATTTTTCCATTGGGCACCCGGTTTTGTAACACCAGATGGATCTTCATATATATTTGCAAGAGAACCCAAATTAAACCCAGCATCTTGTAGTTGATAAGTATAATCACCTAAATCTGTTCCAGTTAAACCTTTAGAGTTAGTGGCAAAAATACTCTCAGAATAAACATGAATATCATCATTTTTTAATGGGTCTATAAGTTCAGCTGGTAAACGTTTCATACTGATACCCATATACTCTGAAAATTGAGTATTAGAAGTAATGATTACCTGGGCTTTACGACCAGTGTTTGCAGGCTCAACGTCGTAACCTGTTGCTATTAACCAATCAGGATTCCAAATAGAGTTATTATTCGCATCAGCTTGATTAGAAATAACATAATAAAGATTTCTATCTTCACTGGCAGCAAATTGATTGTTGGTAAAGGCCTGTTGACCTGCACCTACATATTGTATTTTTGCTGTGTTAATTATTGTATTAGTATTTGGATCAGTACCCGTTATAAGTATAGGATCAAAATTATGATTGCGTAAATTTAATTGTTTTATGGGAGTACCCGCGGAAGAAGAAACTGATGCATCTACATAAACAAATCCACCAAAAGAGCTGATGGTACCGCTATGAACAACGCTAATAAGACTACCTTTAGCAATAAAATAAAAATTAAGAGAATAACTTCCAGCGGATGAACTCAGCATATAAGGCCAACTACCAGATATAAGAGTAAAATTTTGCAACTCACTAGAAGCTGATAATATTTTCAAAGAACCAGCCAGCACAACATTCGATGTATTTACTTGAAATTCAAACGATATAATTTTTGTTTCTTCACCAGAGAAAGTACCACGTTTATACTTTACCCTAGCATTAGTTACTTTTATAGTTTGTACTGAATTCGGTAATTGAGTTACTGCTACAGTGGCATCAGAAAAGCCTAGGTATAACATACCATGATTAACAGCTGGGCTACCACTTGTAGTATCTTCCCCAAGTATATCAGCAATACCATTCATAGAAAAACCACCGCCAGGGTTGTAATTACTTTGATGATCACAAATATAACTCCAAGCTTTTACCACATTTTCTGGTCTATTAACCATAATACCTTTATTAGTACTATTGAAGGTAGTAGCCATAATAGCAGGATCCGCTAATTGATCTGCAGCATAAAAAGAAAAATATTGCTCTGTAGTTGATGTAGACTGGGCATCCCACCAATCAACCCCAGGGTAAACCTTACCTTGAGCACATACGGTTCTATTCCATGATAAACTTTGGTCAACCACATCTATATGTGATTCCCATATACGGCCAGGGGCTGGTAAAATCTTTAATGGGATATTGTCGTCATTACCTCTACCAATACTCACAGATAAGTCTTGTATATGAGCTTGATCACTTTCCCACTCAGTATGAGTAGTAGTAACATCGTACCTAGTACCAGAAATCTTACTAGCAACAGGAACCTTAACTGTATTACATATATAACCTTGAACTATGCAATCACGCTTTCTTTCTTTACGAACAAAGAAAAATCCAGTAGTATTTTTTTGCACCTCCTCATTTAATAGAAGCTCAGCAACGTCTACTCTAAAATATTTTATAGTAGTAGAATCTGCATTACCATCTGTCCCTTCTATTGCAGAAGGATTACTACTAAATAACATTTCTCTGGTAGCAGAAGTCCTGAAAACCCCTAATCTGTTTTCTGAAGTACTACTGCCTTTAAATCCATCCGCACTAAATTGGTTAGGATCATAATAAGAAGTATAAATTCCGTTGCCATTATAATTATCTACCCCACGAGTAGGAAAAGCTGGTGTAAGACCGCGCCCTTCTGTAAGTATAAATACTATACCTACCTCATAAGACTCCCCATCCCAGTAACCTAATTCTTCATAAACTTTTTTAGGGTCACCATAACCCTTAGCAGAAAAATCATTTTTTCTAATAAGCATAGGTCTGGTAACCTCTTCTATAGTCAATAAAGCGGCTATATCCCTGAATTCATCGTAAGATTCTGTATTATTAGAAACATTTCCTAATAACAAACGATCATCATATTGTGTAATTGTTTTTACTGTACTAATACTAGAATAATCTAAATTTAAAGTATCAGCATTTATAAGTGTTGTTTGTTCATTACCAAAGATAACAATAGTAATTTCATCTGTAGTAATGTCGTATATATTATTTATTTCATATACTAAAGTACTAGTATCTACTGCACCAGAAGCATGTGAGAAAAATACTTTAACACCAGAAAATTTAGTATCTAAATTGCCAAGTTTAAAAGTAACTTTTTTGTTTGTATTTTGTTGGTCTGTAGCTCCATGATCATCATAAGCCATTACCACCAAACGAGATTCTTCTATAATATCTGTAAGAGAGCCATCACTATCCGTGTATTTGAAGAAGAATCTATAGCCACCACCCATATGAGATCCACCAGGTTCCACACCCATGAATGTCAAATTAGGTATGATATCAGATCTTTTAATTAATCTAGTAGCACCAAAACGAGCATCAGAATAAGTGTTAGTATCTTTCTTTTGTCTACGATCTGCAAGAGCAGCTTTTTTACCGCTTTCGTGCATACGAAAACGACTGTTTATAAGTCTAGGTGGATTGTAATCATCTGTAATAATGATATTTACAGAATCATCATAAGAGGGTTGCAATTCTATCTCTAATAATCTACCAGCTAAAAAATTAAATTTCGGTGTATTAAAGTTATAAATGTAAGCAGTATCAGAATTTAAAATAGTATCATTTGTAGAGTGACTAAAATTCATCAGCGGAGAATACTCTTGTTTGATAGGTGCAAAATAATTACTATCTACAGGGTTTTGAGCATTTAATACACTCCAATCCGGGCTAGGAAAAGTGCCTATTTCACCAGATACAAAAGTACCATCAGCATCAAATAAACCTGAAACAATGTAAGCAATATTTTGATATACTCCTACAGCTAAAGGTTTATAGTTTTCTTTCATTTTAGAAAAGGCTTCTGTGCCTTCCATATTTTGTAAGATAAGCTGATTATGGCCTTTAGTAGTTAAAGCAGCATTAATTGCATCTACCATTACAGTATTCTTAGCATTTAATGCATGAGTATCTGTGTTTAATTCCGTGAATGTATTGAATGCTGATTCGCTCATTTATATAAAGAATTGATCGTATTTTTCATTATGCTTACGTAGAATTCTTCTTTGCACTACTTCCCGCATAATCTTATCATGTGCGTTCCCTAATGCTCTAAAGAATCTTATTTCACCGTCAGCGTTTCTTAATCTAATTTCCTCTCCTAATTTAAGATGATACAATATAGTGTTTAAACCATATATAACCAAGCTTTTAAGACAAGACTCTTCAATATAAGGAAACGTGTCATAAATGTAAGGTAGAAAATACTCAATATCCCTTGGTCTATTAGAAAATTTTTCACCTGTATTTGCATGTTCCACAATTGCGGCATACATAGGTTTATTCACATATACTTTTAATTCTTTCTTATGTGTCTTAGGTGAAAACTTAAAAGTAATATAAGGTACTTTATAATCTGTTTGCATAAGATCTAAGTAACCTAATTTACCATGTTTGGCTTTACTTTTAACAATATCTTGATTTTGCCACCCCATATAAATGAAAGCTTTAGAAGGTGCAGGAAAATTAAACCTGCAGAAACCAGAAGCTACTTCCCATAATATACCACTAACAGCAGTCATTATAATTTTACGCAATAAAGCAGAGTTATCTTTACAATTGTAAAAATTCCTTAGTTTACCTTCTGGCGCTCCTTCCTTACGCACTAAATAACGTTTGGCAAAATTCCTATCATTAGGAATAATATCTGGTAGAGTCAACATCAATGATGTATCATAGGCTGCAACCTTAACTGTTACGCCATCTTTTACAGCGTACTGAGCCATTATTGTAAAGGTTTATAACTACTGTGATAAACTTTTCTGTTATGAGTAGTAAGAGCAGAGAATACTCTATTCCATTGATTTTGTGTAATGTGCTCAGGAACTTTAGCTGCTGCCATCATTCTATTTGCTTCACCTTTGATATATGCTAAAATAGGCATAGCATTAGGATCACGCATGAACACTCTTTTTTGTGTATCTAAGAAAGCTAATTGAGCTGCAATAGCTTCAGCTTCTTTACGAAACAATATAGGATTATCATCAGCATCTACAATAACGCCACGATATATACATACACAAGAGCTATTTACATAATCAGCCGAAAATTCTAAATGTAAATTTCCTGCAGTACCTCTTAGTTGGTAAGGTATAAAGTTACCTGTAGGGTGTAGCACACTCGTTTGAGGCACACTAATTTTATCTGTAGGATTTAGAATAATATCAGCCATGTAACCATTAGGTGAAATATTCTCATTAGAATACAACACAGTTAATTCTGTGGAATCATTAAGGTTATCTTGACCTGTAGACACAGCTTCTATGAATTCTAAATTGCATGGTAATTGTACCTTGCCAGTAGAATCGATAGTAAATTTAAAACTATAAACAGCAGTTGCAATATTACCTATAGCTCTATAAACATTATAAGCACGCTCAATGTAATCATCTGGCTGCATATCAATATCATATAAATCCTTTAGTAAGAATCTACTATAATTGAAATCATAAAATGGTGCTGCTGTTTCTTCCTGTGACATAATATTATTATTTAATTACCATAATTTTGTGCAAGCTAAATGTCTAGCTGTTCCTGGTTTTGCTGTATCGCATTTATGCCTAGCTTTAAAGGCTTTTCTTTTAGAATCCACATTATTTACATAACGATCATCTCCTGCATGCACTAGCTTTTTCTTACCATTGACACAGTACAACTTCATAATCTTTTTGTGCTTGCTTGTAGATGGCCTTGTTTCACCACAAGACATAGATTCTTTTATAGATCCGCCTTTTTTGTATAATAAACCTGTTGTAATATGGCTTCTCAATATACTCATTTTATTGACTTTTGTAAGATTCTTTTCATCGATTTTATCTGTCTTGAAAAGTCTATTTTAGGTTTTATTTTATTAGCTTCTATCAGTTTAATAAATTCAGAAGCAAGTTTTCCTTTTAATTCAATGGAATACATTAAGCACCCATCTCGTTATCTAGCAATCTTAGAGCTAAAGGTTCTGTACCAAAAGCTTCTAATTTGTCTAACCAAGTTTGCATTTTACCAATTTCTTCTACTTGCTCCTTTAAAAATTTTAAAGCTAATTCGTACAACATATGGTCTCCACATTTCATAGCACAAGAAGCTAGTTCCTTACATTGATCTGTGATTAAAATTTCATGGTCATAAGATCTTTTGATAATATCAGGTAATCCTTTGTAGTCTGAAACTAATTTCGGTAGAGCTCTTAATTCAGGTTGTATACCTAAATTTAATAGATATTCTCTAGACCAATCAGCATGTGTCATTTCTTCATGAGCATATTTATGCCATAAAGCCCCAGCACCTGTATAACCTTTGTTATCTAAAAACATGTACATGTCTTCGTATAAGCGTGCAGATTTTTCTTCCTCGTTATTTCTGAAATGTAGAAGTTCTAAGCACTCTGGAGAGATCAAAGCAGATTTCTTTGCTTCTACAACAACTGGTTCACTCTTATCTATAATTTTTTCTAAAGCCATAATATTATGTTATAGGGTCATTGTTAGTTTGTGGTGTAGTTCTAGGATCTACATTTAATTGTCTGAAATATCTCACATATTTTTCTGTAAGAGTATCTATAATAGCATTTTGCATATGTAAAGGTGCAGGATATTCTTTTTCTAGAAAATCTGGATCTAAATCTCCTACTCTACCAGGGTGATTAAATACTGCTCGTATGGATACAAACTTCAAAGGGTTGTATTTACCCATATTGAAAAAGTACAGAGTAAAGTTATTATTACAATTTAAAGTGGTATCTACCCAAACAAAAGGTCTATGAGCAGTTCTTACTCTCACTCTATGTAAGGCAATATCTGAAGTAGAAAAATAAACAGAGAACTTTTCTTGCTTATTATTTAAACCTACATATTCTATAGCACTATCATCAAAAGTAGCCATAACCGGTGGGATCTCCACAGCTGGGACTTCATCCCCTGAAGATATACCGGAATCTACACAACAATCTGTATGAGTTAAACTAGTACATACTAATTCTAAATCATCTATAGTTTGTAGTAAATATTTCGGATTTAATTTTGAAGTAGGTGCATATTTATTTATAAAATCAGCCCTAGCTAAATCAATTTCATCGTATAATTGCTCTAAACTAAAAGCCTGGTCAGTTATATTTCCAGATAAGCCGTCGGCAACTTTATTTTTCACGCTGGATGCAATTTCTTGCTGGGTCATAAATTCAAATTTAATGAACTGAAATATACAAAATCCCTTCTAAAAACTCAGGGACATAAAAAATCCCCCCAGAATATGGGAGGATCTTTATATGCAAAGAATAATATAGGACTAATTATGCAATAAATGCTGCTGTAGTAGCTACAGAAGATTCATCAGCTAAAATTAAAACTTCAGATTTCTCTTGAGCTAAAGTTAAAGGCGCAGCCTGTACAGTATTAGTTAATGCAGTTAATGCAGTAGAACGTAATACAGCGATAGCAGCAATTTGATCAATAGCACTATTAGCAGCTAAACAAGTAGCCTCATTTAAGTACAACTCAAATTTATGAGAAGCAGCTAAAGGAGTACCAGCGTCAGCAGCAACAGTAGATAGAGACTCTTCAAAAGTAGTAGCTACAGTGAAAGTAACACAAGTATAACGTCCACGGATATCTACAGCTGTATCAGCATTATCTAAACCGTAAGGGTTAGTATTCAATGGAGTAGCCATACGAATAGACTCTTCAACGAATTTACCTAAGAATTTACCTTGAGTACCTACTGCAATAGAAGTAGTAGCTAAAGATAAGAAGTTTTGTGTTCCAATACCAGCATTAGATCTACGAATTTCAGCTCTTTCAAAAGTGATAGATTCATAGCCTGTAGCAGCAGTTACACGGAATTTAGAAGTTGTTGCACCAGCACCTACTGTGAAAGGGAAAACACCTTTAGTATATTTACCAATATAAGAAGTGTAACCAGCAACGATAGCAGTAACAATGTCAGTAGCAGCAATAGCTGTTAATGGAGCAGTAGTAAAAGTAAAGTAGTGAGCTCCACCTAAACGTGCTTGTACAGCTAATTCTCCTTGGTAACGGTCAGTGTTCATTTGAATTTTTACTTCAATTGCATCACCGATAGCCAATCCTGAAGGAACTGTTACTGTGTAATCTTTACTTTCTGCTACAGCACTTACCGCTCTACGGCAGTGAATATCTGTAATAGAATCAATATCAAAATGACCGAAACCATCGATAAATAATCTGTCTCCAGCTGCGATAGCTGCAGATGTTGCTCTTAGAGCGTTTGCAGGAGAATAAACTTTAACGTTAGACGCCGTGTTTAGGACCCTTTTTTTGTCTGCTAATGTAAACATGTGTGTAAAAAGTTTTGTAGTATTTGTACCAGTGTAATACTACGGTTTATAATAAAGTATTAAAAGCGCCAGCTGGTGTCTGGGCTCATTTACATGGTAGTAATAG
>Ga0247722_10000764_pt1 | contig 18663 bp, 21 predicted proteins | sample MSEWelMarce3H_FC_FD_189094 | JGI IMG/M metagenome (GOLD analysis project Ga0247722, IMG submission 189094) | Subsurface sediment microbial communities from gas well in West Virginia, United States - MSEEL Well Study Marcellus 3H_FC | ecosystem: Environmental > Terrestrial > Deep subsurface >... | reverse complement strand
GTTTTATAATTTATGAAACATAATATAGCTAAATATGAAACTATTGCTAATATTATCACAGTTAACCATAATGGTAATATAGTTTTATTTTTATAACCTATTCCAAATTCTCGAGGTTTACCTGTTTTGTCAAATATAATAGTAGGTTTTATATACATTATTAAAGCAAATAATAGTAAAAATAAGACTACTGATACTAAATTTATATTTTGTATAACAAACTGTCTCAACATACTTAATATTATATATTATTTATAATATATAATATGTTATAAATTGTAATATGTTATAAATTGTAATTAAAATCTTTTTAATTGCTAAATGCTTAAAATACTTGTTTTAATGCTTCGCTAACTTCTTTAATATCAAAATTATTAACATATTTTAAATAACATCTTAGAGTCATTGCTACATCTACAAAAGAATTATGTAAATCTTTAGGAAGAGATTCGTGAGGAAATAATATAGCATATAGTTCGCTAAGTTTGGGATGTTTATTATAAACTTGATTTGTTTTATTTAATCTCTCTAACTTACAAAATTCCGCTGTATTTTTCATAGTGCAGAACTCTGGTTTATGTGTCATTTGGTGATGTTTGAACTCTGTAAAATATTGCGTAACATTATGTCTAAAACATTCCACAAAGATCAATCGCTTATCAAATGAAATATTATGCCCCACAACAATATCACATGATTTTAAGTATTCATTAAAGTCTTTCAATGCATCTACAATATTTATACCCTGCCTATCTAAAATCTCTCTACTTATATTATGAATCGCAAAACTTTCTGGTGAAATGGCAACCGATTCGTCTATTTTAATATAATTATTTTTGATTAATGTGGTATTATTTGATATATCATATAAAATATAACTGAGCTGAATAATATACGGCCATTTAGATTTATCATAAATCGAAGCCCCTTTTTCCTGTAATCCTGTTGTCTCAGTATCAAATACTAATACTTTCATAATACTAATAATAGTAATATTATATTTATATTATTAGTAAAGGATTATCAATTTTTAAATATTTTAAAGATCGATAATATTATTTTGAGAGATTTATACCTTACATTATATGTGTCTTTAAATTGTTTTGATTTAAATATAAACAAATAACATCTATTTCTTCCTAACATTGTTCTCTATATTACGTGAATTATAAGGAATAACATATTTTTCATAAATAAAGAAGGTTAATCCTATAAAAGCATCACATAATAAAAATATCCATGCGTTCTTATATTTTAAAAATGCTGTAATGCTAAACAATACAAAATTAATACCATGAATTAATCTATAATTAGACCACCAAACTTTTGAGCCAAAAAACCCCGTTTTGGGTTTATTTGTTATAAAATTTTTTATAAATAATATACCGATAATAAATGTTATTAATGCAAAGAAAGGTAAGTAATATACATCTATAATCTTTGCAATATAAGCTAAAAGTAATCGTGCAGGAAAACAACAGAATATAAATAATAGAGATTTATTCATGTTATTATATTTATAATATATTTATAATAAATATAAAAACAAAAAGCTATGCTATATATATAGTAGGGTAATGCAGATCTTTGTAAAAACACTTACAGGAAAAACTATTACATTAGAAGTAGAACCTGCTGATTCTATAGATGCTATTAAAGCCAAAATTCAAGATAAAGAAGGTATTCCGCCCGACCAACAGCGACTAATTTTTGCCGGAAAACAACTCGAAGATGGTCGCACATTAAGCGATTATAATATTCAAAAAGAGAGCACTATTCATCTTGTATTGCGTTTACGTGGTGGATTCTAATCTGTTATTTATTGCGTTATTATTTCGTGTTATTATTTCGCGCCATTTAAAATGTTTTAGGATCAATATTTTAACAATTCAATATTTTAACAATTCAATATTTTAACAATTCAATATTTTAACAATTTATTAAATTTAGGAATAAAAGCCGAAAAATATAATTATATAATTATATATATAATATGTCTGATGCAAGATTTAAGAATGGTAGTGCCGTCTTTTATAGACGCCCCAATCACTCCGTCGTTCAAGCCAATATAACTAGTTTCAATCCTCACACACGAACATATAATGTAGGTTTTCTAGATTCTGGAAATATAATTCACCAACAAAATGTTAGTGAATATAACATAATGAATAGAGGCGACCATATACCTTTAGCAATAGGCACAACTGTAAATATATTGACTAATGCGCGTGCAAAAGTTATTAAATTAGATAGCAAGACCAATGGATACACTTTGCAAATAATACCCGATACAATTTCAGATGTTAAAATATCCGAAATGACACTAAATAAACTAGCTAAAGGAAGACGTGTTGCATTATCTCAAAAGAAACCAAATATTCGACGCAAAAGAAGTAGGCGTCATTAAATATATACATATAATTATATTTATATATTTATATAAATATATAAATGAGCTTAGATTATACTGTAACAGGCCCTAGATATGTGTCTAAGATAACACCTCTTGAAATAGCTTATAGAAACTTTGAGAATGCTTTAAAAAATAGTGATAATATGAAAAATATATTAGATAAACACCCCCACGTTACACGGGGTATGACATCTACGGCTAACAACGAATTTTATATGAATAAACCTAAGTTGGATAAATATAATTTGGATAAATATAATTATAAAATCAGTTTAGAACAATTATCAGCTAGTGCAATAAAATTGAGTTCTATAGCAATAGCTGAAAATCATAAGGATTTTGAAAACATTGCAGCTAAAGCAATAGAGAGTACTACTGTAACGTTACACAGGTTAGCAAGCGGAAGAAAGACACGAAGACGCATAATTGATCGCAAGAAACCAATACATCGTAAAGAGAGAAAAACAAAAATAAGGCGACCTTACAAAAATATAACAAAAGGTAGAGGCCCAGAGGAAACTGCTTATCAAGAGGCTCTCGATAAAATTAAAGACATTTTTGGTAAGACGATACTTGAGAATGCATTAAAGTATGGTAAGTCTGAATATATTCAAGAATTAATAAATTTGATAAAGGCGGAGAAAAGTAAATATGATACTAATATAAGCAACCAAGAACAAATTACTAAGATTTTACACCCTGCTTTAGAAAACTTGTTAACTCATATAAAAGATAACTATATCATTAGAGTCTTCGGTGTTAAGACTCATCCTTTACAATTTTTCATTCCAAGCGTAGTAGATGTTACTACAGTTCTTAACCCTAAAAGAATTAAAAATATATTAGAACTAGCAGAAAAAAACAACTTTGTAGAAGACCAATTAATAGAAGAATTTATTAAAAATTTAGAAGTGCTCAAATTAGGAATGCTCAAAATAGAAATGCTCAAATCAGGAGTAGTTAGTTCTATAACTATGTCAGAACGTCCACCAGCATCTCTAGTCGCATCTCTACCAGCACCAATATCTCTACCAGCACCAGTATCTCTACCAGCACCACTACCAACAGCTCCACCTCCACCTCCTAGTCCATCTTCATATAAAGCCCCACGAACATCTAAATCTCCACATAAATCCAAATCGCCATATAAATCCAATAGATCTAAATCTCCAGAACCTGTTGTAGCAATACGAGTATCACGAAAAACACAAAGCAATCCAAATGCAATTATAGTTGATGGTAAGGACGTGAAAATTCTTCATAGAGTTGCTAGAGGAAAGAATAATAAAAAAACCAGACGCCACAAGTAATATTAATAATTAGTATAAAAAAAATTGATTACATTATATTAGAATATATTATAATCATTAAGCAGAAAGCGACTATTAAGCAGAAAGCGACTACCAAGCAGAAAGCGACTACCAAGCAGAAAGCGACTACCAAGCAGAAAGCGACTACCAAGCATAAGCTACTGTTTAACAGAAAGCGACTATGAACGCGCCAATTATTAAGTATTTGATTAACGTAATTTTGGAAAAAGAAAATATTAAGAACTTTTATGATGTATTAACTAAATCACATTATTACAGTGAAGACTACCTACATTTAAAGACAGATCATGCTATATTTTTGTTTGTTGAAACCTTATTTTTAGATGAAAATGACGGTTTTAAAGGATTAAAACTTCCTTATACATTAGAATGTCAACTTTATGAAGAATTAGCTAACTCTAAATTAGAAATATTTCATTATGTAACGTTTAAGGCCGTCGCACATAATGATTTAGTTGGATTACGTTCGCTTATTGATGACTTTAAAAAAAATACTTGGACTATGATTTTTGGTTATTACGTACATAATAAAACATTAGATTTATTAACTAGCAATGATGATTGTTTTGATATAAAAAACAAAATATACGCTACTATTTGTATTCTTAAAGAAGAAAAAACGAGAGAAGCAACAGAAGTATGCACTAGGTGTCAAGACGAATGTTCTATTTGCTTACAAATTATGGACCCATCTAGCACTATGACAACTTTATGCAACCATACTTATCATAGAACATGCTTATATCCAATGTTTCATGAGGCTGTTAAAAAGTATTCAACTAAACCAAAAATTAGTTGTCCATTATGTAGAGCAGATGTTTTTATAAAGGCAAAGTTATCATTGATGGACGTAACACATTATTAAGCAAAACAAAAAAAACAAAAAAAAACTTTTTTTATGCAAAATATAATACAATAGCAATAGATTCTAACTAACAGAAGCACGACACAAAGGGCATGGAACACATGTCTTGCAACTATTTTCTTTTTGTTCTAAAAACGCACGCTTACAATTAGTCAAACATTTGTGATGATATATATGTCCGCACTCAGTTTTAACACAAACAGGATTTTCTGAATTAGTATCCAAGCAAATAGAACAAAGCCAACCTTCTTCATGTTTAATGTCGATTGCTAATACTTTCAATGACACAACATCTATATTGTTATAGCGCTTAGACATATGAGGCAATTGATATTGTGTCGACATAGTCCGACTGCTAAACCACGAAAAAGGACGGTCAAAGTCGCTTTCTATTAGGCATTCTCCGTGATTTGCTACCCAGTTTTTTGCTTCAGATGTCAAGTCGGCGTCCATATCCCAAGAATCTGAACTAGTCAAACGACTAAACGCTTGTTCTAGTTCATAGCATAAGTCATCTTCGTTGACTGGAAAAGAAGGCATGTCCTGTTGTTCTAAACGCTCAATAGTTTGACGTCTCATTTCCTTAGTCACTACATTGTGAAGACAATGCTCAAACTTTGACATTTTATCTTCATCATACCACGAATGCGTTCTGATCCAACTATTCATAATTGCCTTCAAATCTCTCGAAAGCTTACTTAAATCAATAGTTTTTTGAATTTCTTCTACTATCTTAGCGATTTGATAATTTATGATACGCACAAAAGCAGTATGATCATACATAGTGCTAATACGAATACTAAGCGTTGTTAGCCAATTATCCATACTATCCATACTAGTGCTTCGATTGATACTACGCTCAAAAGCAGTACCATCGTAATCGTATAAAGCTCTAATACTATCCATACTATCCATAGTTTTGTTTTGCTTTGTTTTGCTTTGTTCAGGCTAATAATTAGCTAAATAAAAAATCATTTCAATTTTAATTAGCATACACTAATGCATAAAAAAATATGCATGTATATAATCAAAACCAGATCACTTACTCATCAGACACAAGAAGGTCGAATGTGCTGTCCCGGTTTAGCAACAAACCACGAGGCAGTATGTTCATAGTCACATTGCAAAACACGGTCTCCATAATATTGTGCCCACCAAATCGCGCAGTTTGTCAAGTTAATATCTGACTCCCATTCCCTAGACAACAAATAATCTGACGCGCTTTCCAGAGCATCAAAGAAGTCGCTGTCCTTGAGAGCCTCGTCGCCTAACTCATTCCTCCGTGTTTCTAAAAACCCTTTCAAGAACCCTCTCATTTCATCGACCACGACTTCCTCCAAACAGCGATCAAACTTAGACACGTAATCTTCGGTGAACCACGAGTTGGATCTTCTCCAACAATTCATGATGGCCATCATTTCACTATGAATTTTCTCCACATCAAACCTACCATGAATAGCGCAAACCACTTTTTCGATATCCATGTTTATCTTAGCAACAAACAGCGCATTGTCGATAATAAGAACACCAAACAAGTCCCGAATCTCAGCAGTCATACCAGCATTCATAGTGCTGCTCTTTTCTCTCTCTCTATATAAGCGCTAGGCTAGCAATTAACTAAATAAAAGCAGTTCAATTTTTAAAAAGTATAACAACATTTTTTAAATAACAAAAAATAAAAAAAATATGCAAGACACACAAGACACCTTTAAACACTATTCGACGCAAGAGTTTCAGCACGACACAAGAGTTTCAGCACAACACAAGAGTTTCAGCACGACACAAGAGTGCCAGCGCCCACAAGAACCAAACCAATCTCTTCCTGCTCCTGCTCCTTCTCCTGCTCCTGCTCCTGCTCCTGGTAGTCAAGAGGCTTAGGACGATGAGGCATATGATGACACACCTCTTCATTTACACAGTCGTAATACTGAAAATATCCACCGTCACCGCTCTCTATCAAGCGACCCTCATCATGCTCCTTTACCCAATGCAAAGCCTCAGCCTCCAGCTCAGCACCCATGGTCGGCCAATATTCTTCGTTATAATAATGCAAACTATTTGATGCGGTGCACAAGGCATAAAACAAATCCTTTTCCGGGTATACTAGTCCACTATCCTCTTTCATCCACTCTGACAAAAGGTCAAACACCCGCTTCTTCAGCTCCCGAGACACGACTTCCCACAAACACTTCTCAAACTTTGCCCCTCCGTCTTCGTCATACCACCCAATTCTTGCCCACATATTCATGGCCTCGAGCAACTTTTCAGGAAGATGTGCAATAATCAGACGACATTGAATACCCTCCATCGCACAAGCAATAGCGTCCTTGACAAGCTTGTCATGTTTGGCATCGGACATCAACTCCATAATCGCTTGAGCATCCATAGTCGCTTTCTATAATCGCCTGGCTACTAATTAACTAAATAAAAAATCAATTCAATTTTAAAAAAGTATAACAACATTTTTATTTTTTAGAATCTATACTATCCATTTCAATAGTTAGAATAGCAACTTCTTTGTTTAATAATGATTTTTTATTTATGAATTTTTTCTCATCAAGTAGCATTTTAATTGTAAAAATAACAATTACTTCTTCTACTAGGACAGAAAATAAGGCAATATCTATTTGTGTAACACTAATTAATAATGTAAAAATATATCTAATATTATTTATTAAAAACATAGAATTGGCATAAAAATATAATTGTAATTTACTAAACTCAGTTATTTCTTTTTTATCTGGATTATAAACATTCATAAATAGTACAGGGCTTCCAAATTCTTGAATAATAACTCTAACTATATCATTTACAAATATTAAGGTTAATAAACTACAATATTTTTGCGTAGTGTTAATTTGCACGCTTATAAATATAAAATCATCATTTGGTCCAAAGCGAAAATATTTTGATTCTGAAGCAAAATTTGTTATATAAAATCCTATAAATAATACCAAGCAAGTATTTAAAAAAAGACATAGTCAAACTTTATTTAACTGATTCATTTGATACTTTATAAAATTTCTTCAGCTAATAATATTAGTAATTAAAGTTTAAATAGTTTCTTATATTGAAATAAAAAAGTGAAAAAATTTGAATATTTGAGAGATCAAGAGCTATTTACTAGTAATAGATACAGCTATTTACCATACCAATCATAAGGACTAGGGGGCGGAATGCGTCGAACCATTGTTCGCATTCTTGTTCTACAATGGCAATCGCACTGAAAAAGATGATCGTTTCTACGCAGCCAGTCAGCATTGCGCCATTCTATATAGTCATCATCTGAAAGAGTGTGTAGAGCAATTTCTTGTGCTTTCGACATAGTCCTAGCATCTAACTCTGGGTCATGTTCATAAGTCAATGGTTTATCACTTTGATGCCTTGTACAACAAGTACATTGTGCTAGTGCAGCAAACAATTTTTCTTTTGTTTCATTACTTTGCTGATCCATATAGACAGGACCTCTACATAAAGGGCAAGTAATTACTCCACATAATGAACCTTTTAAAGATGCAGCAGTCCATTGTTGTAAACATGCTTTATGATATATGTGGCCACATGATGTAATAAGTCTTCGCTTACCTCTTCCTGAAATACAGCCATCTACTTCAATATTCCCATCATTGTCTTCTAAACATATATTACAAGTCACAATATCATCAATCGTAAAAGCACAAAAGGGTGGCAATAGTTTTGTCAACTTAGGCAAAGGTTTGAGTGTATCTTTGATATTTATCTTTAAGCTCATACTTAAATAGCTTGTGTCTTAAGCTTTTCAATGCAAATAAAAAGAATATAAAAAACTAATCAATTTTTTTATAACATAATAGTTATAATGATTTAGTATTCTAGAAAATAAATAATATCATCATAACTCAATTTATAATTAAACATGTTCATATAAATTTTATAATCGTATGGAAATGTAATAGTTTTTGCACATTTATAAATAAATGTTATACATGCTGATCCATCAATATTTTTACTTAAATCTAATTTTGTTGTTACTAATGGTATATTTGTTGTTTCATCGAGCGCTAGTAATAGTTCGCTAATAGTTGTTGGTTTTTTAATAGTACATTGACCTAAGTAATTTGATGTTAATATATTAAGATTATTATATGTTACTAAATCAATATTATATGTAATAATGTTTATAAATTTTTCTTTAATTTCATAATTAGTTATTTTATTATTGTTATAATCAAGTGCTAACATATTTGCTAATTCATATAAATATGTGGCGTTAGCATGTTTAATAGAAGCAATATATGCCAAGCAACCGGAAGAATAGCAATAAATAGGTTTGTTAGTTATATTATTTTTTTTTAAATAACTATAGTAATACCAAAACCCAGAAAATCCTCCTCCTTTAATCGTTACACAATCATTATTATAACTATTATCACAATTATATAGAGCAAAAATTAGAACCAAAACACTAGCTAATAGTTGCTTCATTATTCATTTAATAATAATAAAAAATTATTATTAAATACTTTATTTAATACTTTATTGGTTATTCATTTAATATTTAATTTCTCTAATAAGCTATTATTGTATATCAAATTACCAGAAGGCTTATATGTTTTAACATCTTTGTAATCTTTTGCTTGTGCTGAAGTTGTTTTAGTATTTTTATTATTAGAAAATAACATGTGTTCATTATTTGTTGAATCTATAGATGAAGTATTATTATTACTATTATTATCTTCAGTAATAATATTTCCATGTTCATCAATAATATTTCCTGTTTTTTTCTTTATTTCATTCCGAACATAACTAGGGACCCAATGTTTCCAACTTATAAATATTAAATTTGGATGTGTATATCTCACTATAAATCCGTTAGCGCGTAATTTTTCAATAACATATGTAATACAATCTCTATGGTCGTATTTAGGAACACCTAAAATCATTTCAGGCATAACATACCAGCAACAATTATCATTTATAATATTTTTTGATATATATCTAATTTTATTATGTATTCTTACTAATATATTATTATAATTGGCTAAAACATTTAGATCTTGTTGTTGTTTTTTATTATATAATTCATCTATATTAAGTTTCAAAGAGTTTTCATCACTGTCTATTTTATTTGAAAAATTATAAAAGGTATCATTAGACATACTCAATTTTATATTTTTAACATATAAAAATATAAAAATAAAAGTATTATTATTTATTAAATATTATTTATTATTTATTAAATAATATTTATTAATTATTAAATATTAATTATTAATTATTAAATAATAAATAATAAATAATCAATGAAAACAATGAAAACAATAAAACATTTAGTATTTGCCGGAGGTGGTCCTATAGGAATTGTAGAATATGGTGCTTTAAAATATTTATCACAACAAAAAATCATTGAATATAAAAACATAGAATCAATATATTCTGTGTCTGTAGGGTGTCTAATAGGTTTAATATATATATTAAACTTTGAATGGTCATGGATGGATGATTTTATAATTAAAAGACCGTGGAATAAATTAATCAATCTTTCTTATAGCTCATATATAAATATATTATATGAAAAAGGTATTGTTAATAAAACGTTTCTTATTAATGTATTAGAACCTTTATTTCTTGCTAAGAATATATCATTAAAAATAACGTTATTAGAATTTTATAATTTAACTAAGATCGAGCTAAATATTGTTAGTTGCCGCTTAATAGATTTGCAACAAATAACATTCAATCATTTAAGCAAACCTAATATGGAATTAATTGATGCTATGTATACATCTATGACTATTCCTATTTTATTTGCTCCTTTATATATTGATGATAGCTTTTATTTAGATGGAGGTGTTATTATAACTTGTCCGATTAATATATGTATATCAGATAAAAGCTGTTCTTTAGATGAGATATTTTGCTTTACTAATGATAAAATAAGTCCAATTGATTTATCTAATAACTTTTATAATATAAAGCCCGAAACACATATAGCCAGTAACACTATATCGAATGATGCTAATTTTTTTGAATACATCTTCTATATTATAAAAAAAATGTTTAGTAAGATTTCAAAATTTGAAAATGATATTTGTATTAATATTAAAAATACTATTAATACATCACTTACTTATCATACTATAGATATAAACTATTGGTATCATGTTATTGCATCAGATAGTGAGAGAAGTTATTTAATAAATTTGGGCGTGATACAGGCTACAAAATTTATAGAAAGTTTAGAACAAACAAATACATATGATATATCTAATCAATTAATAGAAACAAAAGATACACTAGATACCGATGAGACACTAGAAACAAAAGATACATTAGAAACCGATGAGACACTATAAACCGATGAGACGCTAGAAAATACAGAATGCTAAATAATAGAATACAATTACAAGATATAATATAATATTAACAATGTTATATTACTTAACTAATAGATGTTTCTAAAAATTCTATCAGATTTCGTTTATTAGGTTTAGCGTCATAATTGTATACTTTTCCTTTATATATTAATTTTATAGTTGGATAACCTTGTATTTTATATTTATCTGCCATCGTTGGATTTTCATCACAGTCTATCTTTGAAACAGTGATTGTAAAATTATTTTCATCATTTAATCCAGTAATATATTCTTCAAACTTTTCGATTTCTACTAATGATTGTTTACAATAAGGACACCACTGCGTATAAAAATATAATATTACTACATCATCATTACTACTTGGATTAACAAATTCTCTATTTATTTGATGCTTTTTATCCAAAAAACTTTTAATAAACTTATAATATATAATAATTAAAGTTAGTATAAATATAAATATTAAAACTACAACAAGCAATTTTGATCTATTATCTGATGTAATAGTAGATATTAAATTTTTTATATTCAGTGGAATGCTATAAAGACTGTTTAAATTCATATATTTATATATATTAAATAAATAATAAATAATTATTTAACATAATTATTTACTATTTAAGTTAATTATTTACTATTTAAGTTAATTATTTACTATTTAAGTTAATTAATTATAATGTTAACTAATATTAAGTATTACTTATGAGAGAGAAACATAATAAAAATATTACTAAGAAAAAAAAAATTTACAATAATAAAGATTATATAAGCGGTGATGGAATGTTAACAAGTGTATGGGGTCCTAGTTTATGGCATTATTTACATGTAATGAGCTTTAATTATCCTAATAATCCAACTAATATACAGAAAAAAAAATATAAGCAATTATTGCTTAACTTTCAATACACATTACCCTGTAAATATTGTCGCATAAATCTAAAAACAAATTTTAAGAAATTTCCATTAATAGATTCAATCTTTGAGAATCGTAATAATTTTTCGCGCTATATTTTTAATTTACATGAGCAAATAAATAAAATGTTAGGAAAAGATTCAGGTTTGACATACTGCGAAGTTCGTGATAATTACGAACATTTTAGATCAAGATGTACTGTTGATAAACCGAAATTGTTTAATTATACAACAAAGAAAAGCAAAGAAAAAGAAAAAGGTTGCACTACACCCTTATATGGAAAGAAATCTAAATGCGTAATAAATATTGTTCCTCAAGAAACAAAATGCAAAACATTTAAAATAGATAAAAAATGTTTGAAACATAAATAATATATTCATTCTATATATAAAATGAGGAAATCGTATTTTAAAAAAAGGCGCTCCTTGAAAAAGTTTACAACATTAACAAAAAAAAAATTATTAAATCTTGTTAAAAGTCTAACAAGAAAAAGAAAGCATAGAAAACATAGAAAACAGAATGGTGGATGAGGAGGGCCAAGTATTATGTAATTTACTTAGACAAGTGAGTTTATGTCTATAACTAGACAAATAATACATATATGATAATTTTATGATAAATACTAATATATTAGTATCATAAGGTTTGAGAAACATGTATATAATAAATATTATTACTTACTATTTGAGTAATAATATTTAGCATTATTTAGCATTATTTACATACCAAAAGTGCTGAAATCAGCTAATACTGGTCTAGGTAACATTACATTATCTATTCCTTGCTCGTAATTAGGAATTTTTTTACAATCAAAATTACTTTCAGGGCATCTTTGGGGACCAGGGCACGGCGGACATTTTTCTTTAAGTAATTTTTGGCTATCATTTACATCAGTATAACTACTATTGCTATTTCTAGTATTGCTTCCTATTAGATTTTGTGATAATAAATTTCCACCAGAATTAAATTTAGTAATATCTTGTGTTGACTGAGGCGCGTTAAATTGTGTTGATTGAGGTGCGTTAAATTGTGTTGATTGTGTTAATGGTGTTGATTGTGTTAATGGTGTTGATTGTGTTAATGGTGTTGGTTGTGTAGGTTGTGTAGGTGTATTTTGAGTCTGAGAGATATTTGTATCACTATTTAAATATGCATTTCTTACCATCATAGGAGTTACTTGAGGTGCAAAAAGAGTTTGAGCGTATTCTAAAGGGTTCATTGCATTTACTGGATTGACTATTGGATTAGAGGGTAGATTCATTGCTGTTTCAAAATTATTATATATAGGAGGAATATACGAAGAACCAAAAGACCCCTTATTTAATAAATATAAAAATAATTCATCACTCATAAGATTACGAGGATTATATTCATCAGGCTCGTCCTCTTCATCTGCTAGTATTGCGGTTCTAGCTATTGATTGTGTGGTAGTAAGTATAACAAATTTACCATTTTTAATAATATCTACATTATTTATTTTCATAGTAAAATTACTTAATTTATTGTCACTTAAATCATATAAATTTCCTGAATTTTCTATAAATAACATTTCCAAAGAACCATTTGTATATGGCGGTGTTGCATTATTTATAGTTGATATATCCAATGTGCTTGCAATAGGTTTAATTTTATAAAGTGAAACCGCATCACTGTTTCTATAATATCCAATTAATGCCGTGCGTGTTGTTCTAAAATAAGTTTTAAAATCTAGATTTTGTGTATAATAATTACTTCCAGAAATAGTTGATACTAATTGGAATGGTGGATTGGTTTCTGGGATGGGTGTGGTTGGAACATAAGTATATCTTGCATTATTTAATTTGTAATAATTATAACTAGAATCGCTGGTAAGTTGAATAAAATAGCTCGGGTATCTCAAATTTATATTTTCTAATGACTCTTTAAAATTAGACATATTTATATAGACAATACACGATAATATTACAAATATTAATAACATAATAATTAGCAAATTATTTTTATTATTTTTATTAAAATTGAAAGCCATTATATTATATTATAATATTAATATAATAAAATTTCTAGATAAATTTAAATGTTAAAAGTTAAAAAATCGAAACTAGTTCTTGAAAGAAAATATAATAATACTCCTATTATGGAAATAGGTATTGATGAAGCAGGAAGAGGACCATTATTTGGGAGAGTTTATAGTGCAGCAGTTGTTTTACCTAATAATGAAGAATTTAAATATGAATTGTTAAAGGATAGTAAGAAATTTACTTCTGATAAAAAGATAAATGAGGTCGCTGATTATATTAAAAACAATGCATTATTTTGGGCTGTATCATATGAAGATGAAAAAATGATCGATTCTATTAATATTAGGCAAGCTACTTTAAGCTGTATGCATAAATCTATTAAAGAATTACTTATTCAGTTTAATGATATGCAAAATATTAGCAGCAACTGTTATTTGTTAGTAGATGGGAACGATTTTAAACCGTATACATATTATTGTGAATTAAGTAATATTATTAAGCAAATAAATCATATTTTGGTTGAAGGTGGAGACAATAAATTTTGTTCCATAGCGGCAGCATCTATATTGGCAAAAGTAGAGCGAGATAAATATATTAGAGAGATGTGTTGTAATTTTCCTAAATTACATATATATTATGGGCTTTTAACCAACAAAGGCTATGGAACATCTAAACATAGAGAAGGAATAGAAAAATATGGAATTAGTAAATGGCATCGCGCTACGTATGGTTGTTGTAAAGAAGCACTTATTAATGATGATGAATTTTATAATTCTTAAAAACGAATTTCACAATCTGTATTTGTGGTGCGGAGGCGCCTAGACCATGGATTTGATGGTTTGTTATTTTTTTGCTTGTTATTAATAACTAATAAAGTATGTAGCTTATTGTGAGCGTTTTTAATACTATTGAGTGATTTTTTAATTTCAAATAGCTCTGTATCTAATTTTTGCTTCTTTGTTTTTTGCTTGTTTTTAAAACTATTAAAATTATAAACGTAGTTGCTATAATTATAATCATCAGATGAGTCTTCTTGATATACATAGTCTGGGTCTTTTGAGACATCTTGATCGTCGCTGCTATAATATTCTTGATCGCTAGCAACTTCATTATTGTTATTGTTATTGTTATTACTATTGCTATTCTGCATATTTGCAATAACATCACATAGTGGAGCAATTAGCTTGCTTGTATCACAAGATTGCGATGAATAATTTTCAGCATAATTTGTTTTATTATCATTCATTGGTGTGTAAAATTGGACCACCCAATATGAAGGATCATCATATACCATTAAACCTTTCTTATTTTCAATACTTTTATAAAAATTAATAGCTCCTTGATTATCATGGTAATGGTCGATCTCAATTACTGCATAACCATAAAGATGATCTCCTCCTGCGTAATATTCAGGTTCAATATGAGGATAAATTTTGACATCTTTAACTGTCGCAATATTAAAATTCTCAAAATAATGGATAATTTTAGGAGTATCTTCATACACAACATAATCAGGAATATAGAGCATCTTGTTTGAGAACATACTAGAAGATTAATAGAATAATAAATATAACTCTGATTTATTTATCAATTTTATTTATTAATATTTGCGTGTATAATTATTTCTTTTTTTTAATTTTTTACTTTTGCCGCCTCTTACGATTTGAGTCTTGATTTCACTCTTAGTTTCCGTTTCTGTTTCTTTAAATAGATTTACTTGAATTGATATATCCGATAAAACATTGTTTAATGAAGTAAAAACAGATATATATAAATCTATCAATATTATTTTAGCTTTTTCGCTTAACTCAGTAATTAATTTATATGTAAGTTCGCTATTTAAACTTTCAATTTCATCAGTATACTGATGAAAATTAAAAACATTTTTCACAATATTACTATATAGCTCATTCCTAATTTTAAAATAATTTTTAATCATTATTTTTAAATCTCTCTTTATTCTATTGAATTTGAAAACTGTATGATCTGTCATTAATAACGAATCATCTCCTACACAATATTTCAATAATAAGTTAGAGCTTTCTTTATTAAAGATATTATTAAAATATGTCATTTTTTTATTAAAAATGACACTATAACTACTAAATTCTTTATCTATTTGCTCTATATATTCAGAAGCATACTTTTCATCACTATTAGATGTTTTCATCTTCATAAATTTAAAGTTGTCATGTCTAAATAATAGACAGCTTTTCCCTATAAAATCATCAGAACTAATTTTTATTTTACAAATATAATCTATAATGCTAGGTAATTTTTTTGATAATACTTCATTTGACATTTTATCTAAACCTTTATTCAAATAATTAGCATTAAAATTATTTACAAAAAGTTCGCTATCTGTATCTTGAAACAATAATACAAATATTGAATAAAAAATATTATTAGATGTTTGTAATTTTTTACTTTGAATTGATGGATCTATAGATGAATCGCTCTCTAATAAACTAAGTCTTTCATCTTTTGTTTCGCCTTTTGTCTCGTATGCGTCATTTGTTTGCTTTGCACTAAACGAAAATTTATCAAATAAATTATCAAAAAAACCTCTGCCTCCACCTCCACCATTCTGATATTTATTCTCAATAGCTTTATCTATTGATACAGGTTCTGTCGATACAGGTTCTGTTGATACAGGTACAATAGGTTCTGTTGATACATGTTCTGTTGGAGCAGGTAGACTAGGTACTAATGGTAGACTAGGTTCTAATGGTAGACTAGGTACTAATGGTAGACTAGGTACTAATGGTCGATTAGGTTCTAATGGTAGACTAGGTTCTAATGGTAGACTAGGTTGTAATGTTGGAATATACTGTGACTGTGACTGTGACTGCGATGGTGTCTGTGTCTGGCTCTGGGTATGTGATTCATATGTTAAACCATTGCTATCGTAATTAATTAATGAATCATAAATATTAAATGTTTGATATATACTTTTAATCATAATATAGATCTTCAGAAAACTTAATGAAATAATTTTACATAGTAATCTTTTTTTATTAAAAACCGCTAGATCACTATTTGCATCCTTTAAATTTCTTGTTCGTAATATATTTTTGAGGTCCTTTAGATCAAAAAAATACAAAATTTTATTTTTATAATTTTTAGTTGAATCTCCCTTATCATTAATAATATTTATATCAAATGGAATGGATATTTTGTTAATATATTTCTCAAAAATGTCTTTAGTTAATATATATAAATCTTCACATTCATCACATTTATTTTTATAATCTTGCTTATTGTTACTATTATAATCTTCAAAGTCCGAAACAAAATTTAATAATAGATTCGAATTATTTAAATAATATATAAACTTTCTACTAACAAATGTATTTAGTTCATCATGTGATTTTGTTGAATTATCAAGAAAATTTGATAAAAAATTATCTGGGAAAAAATTCATAATATACTATATATAGTATTATTATATTATTAAAATGAATTATTATTAAAATGAATTATTATTAAAATGAAATATTATTAAAATATATAATTGAAAACAAATAAGTTTAAAAGTAAATTATTAAATAATTGAGAGAATAAATGTCAATACAATGTAATAATGATATTTATTTAAATAAATCAAATAAATCGAACAAGCAAGAAACAAGGAAAAATAAATTAAAGGAAAGCACGAACAAAAAATTATGGAATATTTTCGACGAAGAATATACAGAAAAGCCTGATCTAGAATGTATTTACTTGAAAGACAAGAACATGCTTTTTGATGATAATACTTGTGCTAATTGCGAACGTTCGCTATTTATAGGAGAAGATGGGTTTTTAACTTGTTCGAATATTGGTTGTGGTCTTATATTTAAAGATAATTTAGATCAAAGTGCTGAGTGGCGATTTTATGGAGCAGATGATAATAGTCAATCTGATCCAACACGTTGTGGAATGCCTATTAATCCTTTACTTCAAGAATCTTCATATAGTTGTAAGGTGTTATGTCCCGGTAAATCTAGTTATGAAATGCATAAAATACGTAGATATACTGATTGGCAGGCAATGCCTTATAAAGAAAAATCGCGCTATGATGAGTTTCAATTAATTTCAAATATTTCTCAAAATTCGGGCATTCCTAAAATTATTATTGATGAAGCAATGAGACTTCATAAAAAAATATCGGAAACTAAGACATATAGAGGATTGAATCGTGATGGTATTATTGCTGCCTCTATATATATATCTTGTAGAATTAATAATTATCCCAGAACAGCTAAAGAGATTGCTGATATTTTTAATTTAGATAATGCAAGCGCTACTAAAGGATGTAAAAATGCTCTTACTATTATTAATGAAATAGAACATAATAATACTCTTAACGAAGATATTACATCATTAAGCCAGACTACTCCTTCATCATTTATTGAGAGATTTTGTAGCAAATTAAATATTAATAATGAACTTACAAATTTGTGTAAGTTTGTAGCTTTGAAAATCGAGCAATTAAAATTAATTCCTGAAAACACACCACATTCTATTGCAGGGGGGATTATTTATTTTATATCGCAAGTATGTAATTTAAATATTACAAAAGCATCCATAAATAATGTTAGTAAAATAAGTGAAGTAACAATTAATAAATGCTATAAAAAACTAGAAAGTTATAAACATATTCTCATCCCAGAGACCATTTTATTAAAATATAATTAAAAATATAATTAAAAACTAGAATTAGCATTATAATTAAAAATATAATTAAAAACTAGAATTAGCATTATAATTAAAAATATAATTAGAAATATAATTAGAAATATAATT
>Ga0247722_10000763_pt1 | contig 18677 bp, 12 predicted proteins | sample MSEWelMarce3H_FC_FD_189094 | JGI IMG/M metagenome (GOLD analysis project Ga0247722, IMG submission 189094) | Subsurface sediment microbial communities from gas well in West Virginia, United States - MSEEL Well Study Marcellus 3H_FC | ecosystem: Environmental > Terrestrial > Deep subsurface >... | reverse complement strand
GATTTAAAGTATGAGGAAAAATTAAAAAATGGTATTTTATATGATTTTTCATATGCACTTGCTGAAGAAAATAAGCTTAACAAATCTTTATCTACTATTGGATATATTACCAGTAAGCAGGATAGAAATAAAGCTTTTGCCGCTGTAACCTTTGTAATTGCTAAAAAAGGATTTATAAATAAAGTCGAAAAAATCGCATTAAATATTGAAAATATATATGAAAGAAATTGGTGTTTTTGGCATATTGGTAAAAATGCAGTAATTGAAAATGGTTTTAATAAAGCTATTTCAAATTTTAAATTGTTGAAAAATGAAGAGAATAAACGATTTTTTATCAAAGGAGTTATTCAAAATATTTACAAAGTAAATTATAATATATTTCAGCAATCTGCTCAAATTGCTTGTTATGAATATACTGAAATCTCACATTTACTTCGAATGTTTGCTATTAACCAAATTTCATTCATTTCAAATAACCCCCTAGATAAACTCGATAAGTTCAATAAAATATTAGACGTCAAATTGGCCATCGACCTCAAAAAAGAATTAGACGAACTCCCAAACTAAAAATATACTATTATGGAATTCAAACATTTTAAAACCCTACCAAACCGTTTACAAACCAAAATCGAAGCGGTACGTCAAGAAAGCGACGAGTATGCTGCAGATGAATTGATTGTATTAGGAGAAGAAATCCTATCTCAATTAGCTGCAATGGGCTTGGCTGTTTATATACAGCAAACAGAACAGAAAGATACGTTTAATGACTTTGTTATTTCATTGTTTTTGTCAAATGGACACGAGTACAATGCAGGTCCTTTGTATCGTTGGGTGGCCAATATGCTAAAAGAAGCAGAAGGGGAGAAGGCGCAATTGCTTCGACCGTTCTTTTGGCAACAAGAAGAGAATGGTCAAGAAGTGTTGAATAACGAAATTCATCAATTGGCTGCTTTGCGTAACGATGTGATGCACGGTTTCTTTGTATTGCCTCCAGAGAAAAACCGAGAAATAGCGCAACAAATGGAAAGCATTTTATCTAAATTAGAAGATGCTGGTTTATTTACTTCAGAGTTTGGAGATTTTCATTTTTGCAACAAAACAGGTTTTTCTGGTCAGTGGAATGTAGTACAAGACACGGAATGGGAGAAATTAGTATCATCAAATGAGTTTGGAGTTTTAGCCAAACGTATTTCTTATGAGTACAGTTCGGCTTTTACAGAAGAAGAAAAAAGCCTATCGCAAAATCCTTTTGTTCAGGAAGATAGTTTAAATGAGAAAACCGCTGAGTTGCTCCACAAAGGTAAGGGCGCTTTAGTGGCTTGGTATCCTCCTAATTCTGAGAAAGGTGAAAATGCCTATCGTCAGTTTGTTCAACAATTGGATACAAATGTTTATCTGCCGATTTATTATACCGTTCATGAACAAGGAGCAACATTTACTGCTACTTTTTTAAAGCAAGTGATACAAAAATTACTTCAAGAATTTACGAACAAGGAAATCAAAGATCCGTTTAAATTTTTGAAAGGGAATACCTTATCTAAAAAGCCTATTCTAATTTTGCATAATATTCATACTGGGTTATTTAACTCCAATCACATCACGCATTTATTCAATGCATGTTACGAAGTTAATTTACCAATCTTAGCCACTGCTTGGCATTATCCGTATTTGAAACGATTTGTGAATTTAGAAGTTAATTTACAGACAAATGAATCTGCTATTTCGAAAAAAATAATTGCAGCTTCGCTAAGTAATTATATCCGTTTCAAAGGAATCACCGATGAAAAGAACCAAGAGAAGGAACAAGAAGCATTTAACTTGTTAGAAAAAATCGTTTTTCATTTGCAAGAATCGATAGAAAAAGAAAAACAAGTTGTTGCGAGACGTTTTGCGGATTCGTTTGATTATCCAATTGAGTTTGTACACGAAGCATTTAGTATTTTAAGTCCGTTCTATCAATTAAACCGTGAAGAATTTATAAAAGATGAAGTGGATGAACTCTACGGTTTCCCTAAAACTATAGAAGAAAGTTCACGTATTTTTCTATCTTTAGGGAGAAGAGATGTGAAATTAGAATACAAACATAAAGTTTTAATTAAAAACTGATTACAATGAACCCAATCGAAAAATACCACAAGCGTTTTCTTGAAATCAAAGCGGAAAAAACAATTTCTTCGGATAAAGAGCGTATACTAGAATTACTTGAAGAAGACACAGCAGGTTTAAATAACTTTTTCATGGCTGCACTTGGAATGAGTACTTTGATGTTGCGTTTAGGTGCAGTGATTCAATTGTGTCGCAAGTTCGAAACTCTAGACGAAAAAGGAGATTTGTTTTTTAGTAAACAATTATTGGATAATTTGCGCGAAACATTGCCTTCGGATACCAATTGGAAGAAAATGTGGGAAATCAGTGTTACAGAAAATGCTTGGAAAACTCCCACGGAAAAGATTAACAAAAACGAGTCGCTTTTATCGCGATTTGTTACTTTTCGTAATCAATTTGTGCACCAAAAGATTCAGCTTTCGGAAGTATACATAAACCAACTTCATGCAGCCATTCAACTTTTTGAGGAGATGGAAGCACTTTATGCTTTATTTCAACCTGGAGCACTTGTTTTAAAAGAGAATCAATACCATTGGGAAGAAGGAAAGCATCTAACTAATTTACATCCCTACTTGCAAGTAGGTGCAAATTTGGAAGAGCCTTATATTTTTCAAGGGGTATATAACAAAGAAAAGGCAGAACTTTTAAATACCCAATTGGGAGATAAAATCGATCAAAATTTAGAAGATCATATCAATCCTTTGTTTGAGCCCATTCAACAAAGTTTGCGCAATGGAGCAGGGCAGGTGTTTGACCACAGTTCACGCATCAGTAGTTACCAAAGTTGTTTTTTCGGAAGAGAAAAAGAATCTGAAAAGTTATTAGACTTTTGTAAATCCAACGACGAACAAAATGTCTTAACCGTTAAATCTCCAGCAGGTATGGGGAAGGGAGCTTTAATGGCGGATTTGATTGAGAAATTGAAAAATGAAAACATACAGACGCTCTATCATTTTTGTGGTGCTGGGTTACACAATAGTTTACATGCCATTTTATACCATTTCATTTTGCAAGCCAAAAATGGAGGGTTTTGGAAGACAGAAAATGAAGAGATTCTTCGTAAATTAGATCGATTGCCAAGTAAATACATTGATTGCATCCATTTATTCCAACGTTTAGTTGATGAGTGTATAAATATTGTTCGTAAAAATGAAACAGGAAACATCGTAATAATTTTAGATGCCTTAGACGAAGCGCAAGTAGCGTCGACTCAATTAAAGATTTCAGATTGGTTTTACACTTACAATGAAAAAGAGGAACCAGAATCTGATTGGAGAAGCGCCTCAAATATCCGTTGGGTATTTTCGTATCGATGTGCAGAAGATGGAGCAGAAAATTTTTACAAATTTCCAACAATGAAACAACTCGCTACCATTGATGAATTGCAACCATTAAAAGGTTTGTCTCCGGAAGCGGTGCGTGTTGCCTTTGGCGAGATGGTTTCAGAAGATTTTATGCAAACATTAATTGAAAAGGCGCAGATTTAAAACGACAAAGCATACTTCATGAATTCACTTGATCCATCTTACTTACGTTATATCTATGACGGAATATTTAATGGCGTAATTACATTAGATAACGAATCTACTTTACCAGAAGGTTTAGTTGGATTATATGAAGATAAGTTTCTAGAAACAATTCCTGCTGGAAAACGTCAACAAGCCATAGAAATATTTGCTTGTTGGGCTTTACTTAAAAAAGAAACGAGTATTTTGTTTATAAGTGAAATCTTACAGGTAGATGAAATTGAAATAGTTGATTTGCTTGGTAATCATACATCATGGTTTAATAGCCCTGAACCAGCTAAATACACGTTATACCACGAACGCTTACGCATTTATTTTCTACAGAAACTCGGAGAGAAGGGAGTACAACGTTTAAACCAATGTTTAATTGACCGTTTACAAAAAGCCATTGCTGAACAACTTAAAGATGAATTTGAAATTTATGCATTGGAGTTTTTAAGTGATCATTTAGTATTGGAAGCTTTTGTCAATGAAGCTAAAGGAAAGGAATTGTTAGATTTCTCGAAAAATGAACTGATTTGGAACAGACAAATCAAAGTGAGCAACCAATTTACTTGGACCAAAAACACAATACAAAACACCATTTTATGGACGTCTAAATACCAACCCAAAGAAAGTATTTTTGGCTACTTGGATTTAGTTGAACTTTACCACAAAGAACAAAACGATGCAGAAAACATTGTTGCGCTCGTTGCTAATGACGAAATCGATCTTGCCTTAAAACGCATGGAATCGTTTGGAGGATCAGATAAAGAAGGCTTGCAACGTAAGTTTATCTTATATATGTTGTGTTTGATGGAACTGACTTTACTAGATAGTAAAACCCAACTTTGGAGTAAAGAAGCACTTGAAAAAATCTTAAAGCATTTTGACGAGCAAATACCGATTGATCATTCGATTTTGAATTGGAATGATTTCTTCTCAAGTTATTTGATATTTCAGATTGCTTTCGAATGGGCAATTTTGGATTTAGATTATATGATTGTTTATAAACGAACAGATACTTGGGAGAAAGACTGGATCCCGGAAAAGGGCCAATATGACGATAAACAATTTGATGTTTTGCTTACCTGCGCAAGGGGCATAAGAGATGAGTTAGGTAAGAGTGAAGCGCTACGGGGAATCTCCACCGAACTGGCTAAACAGGGTAAGGTAGAGGAAGCAGTTACCTGCGCAAGGGGTATAAGTGATAATTATTGGAAGAGTAGCGCGTTGCATTATATCTCCACCAAATTCGCTAAACAGGGAAAGTTAAAGGAGGCTGCATCGGTTATGCAAGAAGCACTTACCTGTGCAAGGGGCATAAGATATAAGTCAGATAAGAGTATCGCGCTGAAGGACATTTCCAACGAACTGGCTAAACAGGACAAGTCAGAGGAAGCTGCATCGGCTATTAGTGAAGCGCTTACTTGCGCAAGGGGCATCAATCTTGATTTTGATATGCGTTTTGCGCTGAAGGAAATCTCCAGCGAACTGGCTAAACAGGGCAAAGTAGAGGAAGCGCTTACCTGCGCAAGGGGCATAAGCGATGAGTTAGATAAGAGTAGCGCGCTGAAGGACATCTCCTCCGAACTAGCAAAACAGGGTAATTTAGGGGAAGCGGTATCTGCTATGCAAGAAGCGCTTACCTGCGCAAGGGGCATAAGTGATGATTGGAAGAAGAGTTTCGCGCTGCAGGGCATCTCCACCGAACTAGCTAAACAGGGCAAGATAGAGGAAGCGCTTACCTGTGCAAGAGGCATAAGTGACGAGTCAGATAAGAGCAGCGCGCTGAAGGATATCTCTACCGAACTTGCTAAACAGGGTACGTTAGAGGAAGCAGCATTGGTCATGCAAGAAGCGCTTACCTGCGCAAGGGACATAAGTTCAGATAGTGCAAAGAGTAGCGCACTGAAGGACATCTCCACCGAACTGGCTAAACAGGGCAAGGTAGAGGATGCGCTTACCTGCGCAAAGGGCATAAGTGATGATTATTGGAAGAGTAGAGCACTGAAGGACATCTCCTCCGAAGTGGCAAAACAGGATAAGTTAGAGGAAGCAGCATCGTCTATGCAAGAAGCGCTTAACTACACACGGGGCATAAGTTCAGATAGTGCAAAGAGTAACGCACTGAAGGACATCTCCACCGAACTGGCTAAAAAGGGCAAGGTAGAGGAAGCACTTATCTGCTCAAGGAGCATAAGCTATAAGTCAGATAAGGGTGGCGCGCTGAAGGACATCTCCATCGAACTGGCAAATCAGGGAAAGTTACAGGAAGCACTTACCTGCGCAAGTGTCATAAGTGACGAGTCAATTAAGAGTAGCACGCTGAAGGATATCTCCGCTAAACTGACTAAACAGGGCAATTTAGAGGAGGTGCTTACCTGCGCAAGGGGTATAAGTGATGATTATTGGAAGGCTAGAGCGCTGAAGGATATCTCTACCGAACTTGCTAAACAGGGTAAGTTAGAGGAAGCAGCAATGGTTATGCAAGAAGCGCTTTCTTGTGCAAGGGGCAGAAGTGATGATTTCTTTATGAGTAGCGCGTTGAAGGATATCTCCACCGAACTGGCTAAACAGGGAAATTTAGAGGAAGCAGCATCGGCTATGCAAGAAGCGCTTACCTGTGTAAGGGGCATAAGTGATGAGTTTGATAAGATTAATGAGCTGAAGGACATCTCGACTGAACTGGCTAAACAGGGCAAGGTAGAGGAAGCGCTTACCTGCGCAAGGGGCATAAGCGATGAGTTAGATAAGAGTAGTGCGCTGAAGGACATCTCCTCCGAACTAGCAAAACAGGGCAATTTAGGGGAAGCAGTATCTGCTATGCAAGAAGCGCTTACCTGCGCAAGGGGCATAAGTGATGATTGGAAGAGTTTCGCGCTGCAGGGCATCTCCACCGAACTAGTTAAACAAGGCAAGATAGAGGAAGCGTTTACCTGTGCAAGAGGCATAAGTGACGAGTCAGATAAGAGTAGCGCGCTGAAGGAAATCTTCAGCGAACTGGCTAAACAGGGCAAGATAGAGGAAGCAGCATTGGCTATGCAAGAAGTGCATACCTGTGCAAGAGGCATTAGAAATAAGTCAGATAAGAGTAGCGCGCTGAAGGACATTTCCACCGAACTGGCTAAACAGGGTAACTGGGCGCTTGCCGAAACCATAGGCTTGGAGATTCCGCAACTTTCAGAATCACTTAGCTGCTGGAAAGAAATCGCTAAAAATCAAATCGAAGAAAAAGGAGTAGTTGTCGCATTAAATACATTATCTCATCTTCAAAACGAAGGGGTTCGCAAATATTATTTAAAAGGCTGGGCTGAAAATGTTGCTGTTAACGATTTAACTAAAGAATTATTACTACAAGCTTTACCTTTACTAAAAGATGACCCAGAATCTATAGAACATTTACTTCAAAACCACGCTACCAATGAATTGTTTTTCGGAAATGTTATGCATGAAGAAATTCAACTTTATAATAAAGTATTAAACATCCAATGGGCTATGGATGTCAAAAGTCAATTACTCAATAACGACAATCAGGTTTAGGTATTTACAATAATAATGACTCACTATTTTTCTTATTTTTACAAGATGCTTAATATCAATCAAAGACATATCATTCTTGGATTACCCATACATATTACATGGGAAATCAAATCGCGTTATCGGTTTTGTTTGATGTATTTCCCTATGAGTAGTTGGATGATTTGGCGTAATTTCAAATTTGTTGCAACGAAAGGAGTAAGAAAAATAGAAACCCACAACGAAATCTTTTTTCAACGGAATAAACATATTAAAGTGAAACTATATAAATTCCGTTGGTATGGGTTAATTCTCGTTGAATCATTGGAAGCGATTTTAAATGATAATTATAAAGAAATTGATATTCAACCAATCAAAACAAATGAATTTCAGTTTGAATTAGAACAAATAAAATTAACCGAGAAATCAAAAATAAAAATAAACCCTTTTGATTTCAAAATGAAATCAGTGCCATTGGAAGTAAAAACGAATGTAAAATCACTTTCTTTCAAAGGGTTAAATAGCGAAATATAAATTTTTAAACTAAATAATTATGCAAGAAATTAACGACTATCTAGCAGAACATCAAAATATTTCCAAGGTGACACAACGTTTATGGTGGTGTGCAGGAGCAGATATTAATTTATTGAAACAAAGCCCTATGTCTGATCGCGTAAAATATGCAGGGATTGGTGGTATTGTATTTTGTACAGGATTGTTGGCAGGAGTTTCAGGAGGTTATGCTTTCTATACTATTTTTAGTCCTAAATCGGATGCAATAAATTCAGATCCTACACATTTACCTACACTTGCTTTATCCTTTGTTTTTGGGATTATATGGGGATTAATTATCTTTAATATGGACCGTTTTATTGTTTCGAGCACTGGTAAAGGGGATGGTACAGATAAAATCACTGGAAAAGAATTTTTGCAAGCATTACCTCGAATTATCATTGCAGTTATCTTAGGTTTTGCCATTTCGGCGCCACTCGAAATTCGAATATTAAAAACAGAAATTGATGCTGAGCTTCAAAGTGTTCAAGACGAAAAATACCAAGAGTTAAATGCAAAAACAGATACCATCGTTAATTTACAAATGGTAAATAAAAAAGTAGATTTAACGAAGGTAGAACATCAAATTACGGAGATTGAATCAGCGTTTGAAAAACAACGTTTGGAAATTTTAAATGGCCGTAAACGATTAGAAGATGAAATTGCAGGAAGAATTGGTTCTGGAAAAGCAGGTGAAGGCCCAGCTGCAAAGGCGCAAAAAGAGAATTTGAATAAACAAGAGCAGGAATTGAATGAGAAAAAAGCTGCTAAACAACTTGAATTATCTAATCTAAGAGAGAGAATGAAGCGTATAACAGCAGATATTGATGTACTAGATAAAAGCAGAGACGATAAGTACAAAATGAATAAAAAAGTAGCAGATCATTTAGATGGGTTAATGGAACGTATTCATATTTCACATGAAATTGGCGGGTTTGTTCCATGGTTAATCTTCTTGGTTTTGTTGTCTATTGAGGCAGGTCCAATCTTCTTTAAAATGATGATGTCTAGAGGAGTATATGATTATTTAGTAGAAAATAATAAACGTCGTTTTGAAGCACATCATGGCATAGTTATCTCTCCAGATTTAGTTGAGTCTAAGGATGGAGTTTTGGTTGCAGAAAAAGTAGATTTTTTAGAGGTCGATAGTGTGATAGCGGCAAAGAAGATGCAATTAGCGAAAGAAAATGAACTCAAAGCAAAAGTTATTACCAAATGGTCTGCCGATAAAGATGCGCAAATTGATCAATCTCCTAAAGATTTTTATACCGAGTAATTTATGTTAGCAGCAAGGTTGTTTGGATTAGAACAAGATGTTATTGAGGCACATTGTACACCATCAGAGATTGGGAAATTTCGATTTATTTCCAGATGGTTTGTATCCTTAATTGCTTGTACTTATCTTTCAATGACTTATTTTTTTTATTTGTTAAGTGAAAGTGTTTTTATTGCGCCAATTCTAGGTTGTGTAATAACATTTGTTTTCTTTTCTATTTTTAGATTTAGCTTAATTTCCATCAGTATTCCTTTGCACGAAGAGTTTACTTGGAAAAGAATGTTTTCTAACTCAGGAAACATTTTAAGAATGTGTATCATCACTTTTTTCTTAACAGCTATTGCTTTCCCATTAGCGGCCTTGTTTTTTTCTTCAAGTATTGATTCAGAAATTGAACAGTATAAGGAAGAAACACTTATTAAATACCAGGGTAAAAGACAAGCATCCATACAACAAACAACTCGCTTTATCGATGCAGATATACAAAACAAACGAAATGAAATCCAATTACTAAAAAATGAGTTGCAGGATACTATTGAAAACAATAGTGGTGTTATTCAATTCAAAATTGACAAAATTGAAGAAAAGATAGACGATTTAAACAACAAAAAAGTGGATGTAACCAAAACTAAACAAATAGAAATAAATCAACAGATTGAAGAATTTCAATCCACATTAACAAATGCTAATTTACCAATTATTCGTTGTGTTAAAGTATTGAAATTAGGCAAGGCTAAATTTTTAGTTCTTCTATTTATTCTGTTTTATTTAGCAATGATTCCTTTTTATATCAAACAATTATCTGCACCAACATCGAATTATGCAAAAAATTACATTGTGAAAATTAAATCACACGTTGTGAATGAATTTGCTATTTCTTCACAAAAAAGGAAAGAATACTTAAAATCTAAGTTTGGATACGATAAACAAGAAGTCATTTTATATGAAGATATTCCTTTTAATGTAAAACCTGTACCTGCAAAAGCAGCGAAAATCGAAGGAGTTGAGTTGTTCGCACATTTCCATAAAGAAAACGATACTAATAGCTAGGATTCAGTAATATGGAAAAAATTGTAAAAGGATTTTACCGGTCATCATTTTCTACTACTGAATTAGATAGTAAGAACAGAGATATTAGTTATAGAAAAATAAGTATTGAAGGTAGACGAACTCTAGTAAATACAATTGAAATTCCGGAATATCCAGTAGATTCTAATTTTTTAAAAATGAATATCGACACAATTCAAGATGTCGAAATTTATGCAAGTGATGATTCAATTATTCCTTTTAATACCGATTTATACCAAGTAAAATGGACAAACATTCGTATATCCTCTGAACAAGAAATAGATGGTGTTCTTCATGGGATTTTAGAAGCAGAAATTTTCGCAAAATATAATAGAGAAAAGAAGGAAATAAAGAACACGGAATTAAAGATAGTTCCAGAGACACAAACTACAGAAGTTCATGAAACGAATAGTTTTGAAAACATTCATTTGGAAGAGCCTACTGCACCTATTATTGAACCTACAACTTTAGCGCAAAACAAAGGATGCTTTAATACACCTAAAGTTGGTTGTTTACCCATGTTGAAAAATGGTTGTTTAAGTAGCTTACTCTGGTTATTTTTAATTTTGTTGCTATTAGGTTTATTTAGAAAATGTGCTTCGAACGATTTTGATAAAATAAATAAATCGGATGCAACCGAAACTAATCCCTTGGATACGCTTAAATTGAAGCAGGAAGGTAAAGATTCCTTAAACTATGACGAAACAGACAATCGAATTGAAACCATAAAAACAGTTTCATTACCGAACGTACAGTTCTTTACAAATAGTGATCAATTATTACCAACCTCTAAACAAGATTTAGATGGTTTAGCAAAATACTTATTAGAGAATTTGAATGCTGAAGCAGAAATAATTGGTCATACTGACAACGTAGGTGGACTTCAAAAAAACATGAAATTATCGAATGATCGTGCAAACACCGTGAAAAATTATTTGATTGAAAAAGGGATTGATGGTAATCGCATGCAAGCAATCGGTAAAGGACCGACAGAACCAAGAGCATCCAATGATACACCAGAAGGAAGGTTAATGAATCGAAGAGTAGAAGTTAAAATTAGTCAACAATCAAGAAATTAGTGCGTATGGCTGAAACAGATACAATCTATTTAAAAGCTCAGGTAAGAGGTCATTTCAAATCCTTATTCCCAAGAAATACGGGGGATTATGAGATTAAAATGATACAGCCAACATCTGTTTCTATTTTTAATACCGAAGTAGTTGCTCCATTTGATTTTGATGAATTAAAGGTAGGTCGTTTTTATGAGCCGTTGAAACCGCTTGAAAACGTAAGAGTATATATATCCGATTCTCAATACATCACTCAAACAATTTCTTCTATTTTATTTTTAGAGATGAAAATGGGAGATCAAATTACGATTGAAGGTGAGCCATATACCAAATTTGAAGCAGTTTGTTATTTCACCGTTTCTAAATTGATTCCAGAAGTTACTTTACCAGTTACTGAAAATAAGATTTTTCAAAGGATACCTAGAGGCATATTTAGTACAATTGGACTTGGGACAAATTACGATAAATGGAGATTTGGAAAACAAACCGTAGATACAAGCATTAATTTACCATCTAAAACTACCGCTAATTTAGTTGCAGATATTTTTAAAATGTTAGGAGCTGGTTTGATAATTTCTTTGATACTTTGGAATACATCTTTTTTTCTAATCGGCACATTTTTCTTTTCATTCTTCATAATCATGTTGATAACACAACGAATTGGAGAGGTTTTTCCTTCATTCAAAGTTGGAGTCTTTTTTTTAAATACCTTGGCTTGGATTTGTTTGTTTGCTGGAGGTTTTAGTTTATTAAAAGGAAATTTTGCCTTAATTAATTTATTTTTAGTAGCAATTGGAATAAGTTTATTTTTTGCCTCAAGAAACGGAAAATTTTTTAAAATTTTAGGATGGATTTTGTTTATTGTGGCTATTGTCGGTTTTAGTCAACTAAATAAAACCAGTAAAAGTGGTGAAAAAGAGGATGAAAAATCTTTCGTAGAAAACGATACAAAGGATTGGGATTATAAACCAAAAGTCGAAAAAACAAAAGAAATCAAAGAAGGTGAAAAAGATACGTTGGATGTTAAGTACCTAACTCATTACATTTCATGGTATACAAACTTCAAGAAAGGGTTTCAGACACATTTAAAAGTGCGTGAAGATTATTATCATTTAGCAAAATTGAATCATGAAAATCTCAATATAGCCGAAACAGAGTTTAGAGAATATTACAATCGTGTGTATGTGGAAATGATTGCTCAAAACCAAGATAAATTAGATAAAGTTATTGAAGCGTATGCTTACAAAGGCAAAAAAAATAATTTAAGCCGTACTCAATTTGCAGATATGGTTGTTACTTCCATACAAAGTATTCCCTATTGTATGGTACATGATTATTCACATCAAAAAGCAGAACAAGTGTATGGAGCTAGTATAGCTAACTACCATGAAACTGGAGGGCCTTGTTTGGCAAATGTGAAATTTGGTTTACAAGCGCCCGCTGAATTTATTGCAAATTTTAAAGGCGATTGTGACACACGATCACTTTTACTATATTACATATTATCTAAATTTGGTTACGATTGTGTCGTGTTAGGTTCAACGCAATACAGTCATGCAATTTTAGGGATTTCAGGACCATATAACGGAGATTACGTTACTTACAAAGGGACAAAATATTATGGTTGGGAAACAACAGCCAAGTATTTTACACCAGGGAACCTCTCACCAGAGTGTAACAACATGCGATATTGGCAGGTGGTATTAGGAAAAATGAATTAATAATTTAAAAACAAAAATAACATGAACGCAACGTTTACAATTTCATTTATAGAATTAATAATTTCTATTGTAGTAGGGGTATTAACTGTCTATTTAACCAAGTTGGTTATGACAAAATTATATCTCAAGAAAACGAACGAACTGAATCCATATAAAAATACTTCTTTCATGATTTTTTTAAGTGGAACTATTTTTTCAGTTTCTTACATTGTATTTGGTATAATGGAACCCTTTTCTGCTACTGTGAAATTACTTTCGGCTCAGAATCAAGATGCATTAAGTTTAGTGTTTGATATTGCAAAATACCTATGTATGTTTTTGTTTTTAGGGTATTTATTTGGTGGGATGATTATCTTTTTAGCTTACAAATTATTTTCTTCGTTTACGACACAAATAGATGAATACGAGGAAATCTATAAAAACAATTTAGGCGTAGCGGTATTATTATCGGTATTAACGATTGTAATTGCTTTATTTACGAAAAGTCCTTTTATTGTATTCGTTGAAACGTTAATTCCGTTTCCAGATGTTCCTGGTTTGGTGTAAGATAATACAATATGAAAACTTCTATTTCCTCAAAAATTTAATTTTTGAAAGTTTTTTTGATTTTTGTTACAAGAATTTTAGTCTGATCAGGAAAGATGTACCTAACTAAAATAAAAGCAATAAGAATAAAAGGGATACTTAGAACACCATAGAAAAGCGTGTTTGACCAATCATGCTTTACTCTAAATGTATCAACAATATCATGAATAGGTGAAATACTACTTAATGACGAAAGAACGGTAACGATTGAAATCAACGTATTCATTCTTGATTGTTGTCTTTCTTGTATCTCTTGATTGATTCGATTGATTCGTTCCTGAAACAAAGATAATTCAGAATCAATCTCCAATGCTTTTCTATGATTTTTTAAAAGAAGATTAGGTAAAAAATTAAATGAAATATGGCTAAAGTTATACTTGTTGACAAAAGATTCAAAATTATTCCGTGTTTGGATAGAGTCTTCTTTTACCTCTTTGTTAAATTTAAATAAGTTGTATTTTATAAATAGATTGTATAATATTATTCTAAAATAAGTTGTTTCCCAGGTATTTTTCTTCCATGTTTCAGGTGATAAAATATGATTGCCAATTACGGTAAAAGAATCAAACAATGGTAAGATATCGTAATTTTTAAATACAGAAATTTTATTATTTGTTAGTTCTTTAAAATACTCATTGCTTGGTGAATTTTCATCGTTTCCAGCGGCAGAACCAATTCTTGCATTACAACCAATATCATAAAGCAAATGTAAGCGTTCTTCATGGGATACTTGTTTTTCAAGATCAATTACTGTAAATAATTTGAATTTTGAACCAGAGTAATCATCAACAGAAACGTGTTTTTCTTTTGTAGATAGGATCTTGTTACCTTTCAAACAATTTGATTCAATCCATTTAATCCATTCGATGGAGGGTTGTTCTTCATTAGATATTAAGTTATTTAACTCTAATTTTTGAATACAAAATGTAGTGTCAGAAATAACATTTAAAGTATTTCCAATTGGAGTAAAGTCTAATAAAAAGAAATGTAATCCTTCAGGAAAAAGAAATATTTTACAATAATTAAGCTTAATTTTTATTCCTTTTTTATGAAAAAGGAATACTTCATTAAAGTCTTTACGTAAAGTATTTATAGAATCTTTAGCTAAATTACTAAATACGAAATCTCTAAATTCAGCATAATAACTATTTTTAAAAAAATCTAAATCATATTCTTGAAATAATTCATCAATGTAACCGTTTGAATGCAATTCATTTTTAAGTACTTGTAACTTTTTATTGGAGTCAAAAATACTTATGGAACGAATGATAGAATCATTGATTAAAAGTTGATTATAACCCATATTTAAATTTTTAATAGCAAACCTAAACTTAACGAATAATAATAATTATCAATAGGTAATGCCCTAAAGTTATCATAATTATGTTCATATTGAATGAGAAAATTCAAATATTTGTTTACTTCAAAATTTAGATTAGAATCAAAATACCACCTTGGCTTTAAAAAATTTGAAGTTAATGGAAATTGCAAATAGGATACACCAGAAAAATCAATGCCATGTGCGATTTTAAAAGCAAATTTAGCTACCGTATTCAATCGAAAAAAAGAACGATAAACAGTGCTGATTTTAGTATCAAAATCAAATGAACTTATTGATGGATTCCATTTTTCATATTCATAAAAAGAACCTATACTCAAATACAAGTCGGAAGATCTTTTCTCTAAACAATTGATTCGTATATTAATACCATTAACACTTCGATTTTCCAAACCCAAAACTCCATTCCATTGGAATTGTGTAAAGATCTCAGGGTAAATTAATCGCGTATCATTATCTCTAAATCGTATTTGGAGATTGCCATTTTTCTCAAGAGAATTTGACCCATTAAAAGCAAAATCTGATTGAGCCAACAGAATTATAACCTGGTTCTTTTTAGTGAAATAATCAATTTCTGATTTATTGTTAAAATCAACAATGTTATTTTTTTGTTTATCACTTGAAAAATTAAATTGTAGTGTAGTTTTAACTTTTCTAAATAATGAGTCTTGTCCATTCTCACGATCAATAGACAGAATCTGTGAAAAAATCAGATTGTAACTGATCAAAAAATGTATTAATACAAAGATATTTCTCAAACGCTTAAAAATGAGTAGTATTTAACAAAATTCAAAAGTAAGAAAATGTCAACAATCTTTGTAAATAAGAAGTAGAAAAGGGTTCGCATACACTTCAAATCTTATTAATTAAAAATAATAAAGTCATAATTCGTCAAATATTTAGATAGAAAAAATGTTCTAATAATGTGTATTGTTTATTTAATTTCATATTGGATGAAACATGTAAGTTTCTGATAACTAAACTATTTTTATTTAACTAGAATTCGGAAATAGAAAAAATCTACATATTCCAAATATCTATCATTAGAAAAGGTAATATGGTCTTCCTCCTTTTCGTCCTTTTACAAAGAAAAACTTATTTGCAAGGGTAATACAAGCTCCACTGCGTTTCGCCCTTGCAAATACCATTCCAAGCCTATTCGTCGGAACTCCTCACTTACGGCTTTCCATTAGTTTTCTTTGTTACGTCCTCTTGCGTCGTCAGTCACGGCTTCTTCATCCCCCCATCCCCCAATTCGGTAATTCGCTCGTTCACCCAAGCACAGGCATATTCGCTTTTCACTCGCTACTTTAAATTTAAATGGGGGTCTGCCGCCGTTTGAGTTAGGCTCGCCTGCTAAATCGCTCAGGCTACAGGTTTGTCACATTTTTTGAGGACTTCTTCAAATGGCACTTGCTTCTTTCAATCGTACCTCATTCAAAAAGCAAAAGCCATCAAATTCTCCTATCGTTTTTAAGTTTTCCGTTCATTTGCAAGAGTGTTCATTCCATCCGTTCCGTACCTACACTACTTTCATTCACACACTTGCCTTTAAGATTCTCTATCGTCGATTCAAAAAAATGCGCCAAACCTTCGTGCATTCTGCAGAGGTCATTCCCGTGCTTCCTCATACTTCGTCAGCACTCTCCTTTCCCCCCTTCGCTCAATCTCGCAGTCGGCTCGCGCCCACAGGCAAAATATCCCTTCGATAATAAAGTTTCACATTCATTCATAATTTATCAACTATAAATCATAATTCCATAAATTGCCTTTCCAACACACAGCTGTAGGCACCATTACCTTTTTTCTAAAATTAAAATCATACCAAAATCCTTACAAATCCCCCAAATGTTCGCAACCCTCACATTTGATTTTTTTCGAGCATTGTCCCAATGCCTATACAGATATGCTAGCATCGTGTTTTTTTGAACGATAGAGATTCCGAAATCTAAAACCGCACCTAGTGATTGGAATTCTAGATAGAAAAGAAATTATATTTCCGAAGCGTTATCTAATGTCGCCTTATTTTTGGAAAGAATGAAGCGAATTGAAATGTGGGTACCAAGAGGTAGCTCGATAGAGATCACCGAATTGGTCACAATTTCAAGAGTGGAATGAATTGATAAAAATACAGCGACGAGTTTTCTTTTGTTACTTTTCTTTAGCGGAAAAAGAAAAGTAAAATCTCCTCTCTATAAAAAACCAAAAATAGATCGCAAATTTAGGCGGCAATCCCACCATCCACCCCACAACGTCAGTAAAGGTCAAGCCCTCTGGGTTTTGAAAAAAAAGTGTATTGTCGTTACGAATCAAATCTCTTTTCCTCCTAATGTCTGACCACTATTGGCTAAAAACTCTAAGGTCACTTTTTTCTCAAAAACCTTGACAGCCTATCCCTTGCCACCAATGGAAATGGCTTTCTTTTTTTCTTTTTTTTCTTTTGAAAAAATTTATCTGGGGCGAAGCCCAAAGGGCGAGCATAATTTTTAAACCGTGAATTATGTACAAAAACACCAACCCAGCAGTCATAAAAGGAATACTCCTTCGAATGACCAATTTGGAGCTCATCGAAGAACTAGAACGCATCAAAAACAAAGCAGGCAATGAAACCAACTTTTGCAGAAAAAAAATGCTCATTCGACTGCACCAATATGCAACTAACATTCTTAAAAGTAGAGGGCTATGATCACATTCAAACTAACCACCTACCGAAAAGAAAAAGCATATCAAGGATCCTACTTTTTCATTTTAAACAAGGGAAATAACAGTGGGAAACCACTGTTAACCCCTTGTCCGAATTGCTTCGTGTGTCTTTGTGAAAACGACCAGGACAAAGAAGAATTGTACTGGTTATTATTTGGAATGTGGCAAGGAAAAGCCATTCATCCACATTTGATTGGTTCCGTTATTCCATTTATTCGTCTACGTGAATTGTCTGACCTCATCAAAAAAGGATTAGAAAAATTAACAATCAATCCTTAAAAGGTCCGAAAGAATATTTCTAAAATTGTTCAAATGGAAAAACACGAAATTAATATTCAAAAACAATTAGACTTAATCAAACAAATGAAACGAGCTTTGATATTCGAGGTGCTGAAATAGCACCTCGAATGAATTCTAATATGCTTTAATATTAAACCATTATTTTTAAAAATAATGAGTGTAAATTTTACCTCTATAATATTAACGAGGGTAAATTCTAAGTATTTTTACACTTATAGTAAAAACAAGAGTAAAACTTACACTTGAACTTTATGAGAAAATTTGATCGAAAAACACCTTATAATGACCTTCCTTTATTACCTCCAAAGGTAGATATTGAAACAAAGGAGGTCCTTCGTAAAACTATTTCGGCAGGAAGGGCATTAGCTCAACTCAACGGAACATTGCTCAATTTACCGAACCCAACTTTATTTATAGATACGATTTATTTACAAGAAGCAAAAGCTAGTTCGGAAGTTGAAAACATAATAACAACAAATGATGAACTTTATAAATCGCTAGTTTCCGACAAAAAAGTAGGGAATTCTTCTACTAAAGAGGTTTTGAGTTATAAAGAAGCACTTTGGTTGGGTTTAGAACAACTTAAAAAAAAGCCATTTATTACAACAAATCTCTGTATTGATATCGTTCAGTGTATAAAACAGAACAGTGCTTCAATTCGAGTTACACCAGGAACAACTTTATCAAATTCAAAAGGCGAAGTAATTTATACGCCACCAAGTGGGGAAAATAGTATTCGTGAGAAGTTAGCAAACTTAGAAAAGTTTATCAACGAAGATGAAAGTATTGATCCATTAATCAAAATGGCTTTAATACACTATCAATTCGAAGCGATTCACCCTTTTGCAGATGGAAACGGAAGAACAGGAAGAATTTTGTTATTACTATATCTAAAGCTTTCGGGCTTATTGGATACGCCTGCAATTTATTTGA
>Ga0247722_10000762_pt1 | contig 18678 bp, 18 predicted proteins | sample MSEWelMarce3H_FC_FD_189094 | JGI IMG/M metagenome (GOLD analysis project Ga0247722, IMG submission 189094) | Subsurface sediment microbial communities from gas well in West Virginia, United States - MSEEL Well Study Marcellus 3H_FC | ecosystem: Environmental > Terrestrial > Deep subsurface >... | reverse complement strand
CTACTAATATTTTATTGGCGGGTAATATTGCACTTGCTGCTAATAATCATTATTCAGCCATTGTATATGATTCAGTAGCTATTTTAAAAGGAGATATTTTTCAAGACGATAGAACTGATCCTCCAGCAGGAAAAGCTTTTGTACGCTTTTTTAACTATGTGAGTGGCACACCTTCTTTAGACATTATCAAAGCCGGAAACACTTCCAATAAATTATTTACCAGCAGAACCTATTTGGATCATAAAAACACCGGTTCTTATGTTTCCTATACGGCTATTGACCCAGGTCCATTTAGTGTTTCAGCGGTAGTAGCAGGAACCAATGTCTTGATTACACAATTGCCCAGCTTTGATGCAACAGCTGGAAAATCTTATACCTTGATATTGCGTGGATTTAATAAAGGCACTGGTAACCAAGCAGTATTTCTTAGTCCAATACAGGATAAATAAAAGCATGGCCAGGGCCGATGCGCTATGAGCCAACCTATTCAATAGATCAAAAAGAAAACCCCGCACCTTTACTGATGCGGGGTTTTTCTCTTATACTACTACTTACTAATTATCCTTTTTTAACGCTTACTTCAGCAACTACACGGGTAATTACTTTTACGTCAAAGATTTCTTTGAACAATCCTTTATCAGATTGGATTAAGAAGGTCAATTTGTTTACGTCTGGGTTACCAGGGAACATGAATTTTTTGTCAAAATTCTTTGTGTTGTAACGCTCTTGGAACAAGGTTTCACCGTTTTCATCCAGTACAAATACTTTAAAATTTGCACCAGTTTCGTTGGTGTATTTAACGTTGAAGAACAGGTTTTCAGAAGCAGAACCTACAAATTTTACATCTGCTTTTTTGCCTGTAGGATCAATATCCCAAGACTTGTTATTTACTGTGGTTGCGTTTGCAGAAAGAATTAACATAGCGGCAACAAGGTTACCTAAGAAAATTCTTTTGGCGATGGTGTTCAATGTTTGGTTTTTCATGATGTTGTAATTTTTCAATTAATAAATTTGTGACGATAAAAAATCTTGATGGCACAAGCAGTCGTCAAATACAACAAGCAATTTTCTTAGATGGTGAAGCGTAGCTTCGAAGCGTGCAATTCAGCGAGATTGACCGGCATTTTAAGATGTACATCCTCGGTCGCTGTTACAACAATTAATACCCAGATGAAAGAAAGGTAACCCCAAAAAAATAAAAAAACCCTGTTATCCAAAAGTTAACAGGGTTTAATCTATTGTAAATCAATTAGTTAATTAGTCAATTATTTTTGTGGTTTATTCAAAGTATCCCAAAGTAAGTCTTTCAATTCAGTAAGCCCTTTGTTGGTAATAGAAGAAATAAAGACAATGGGAATGCCCTTGGGTAATTCTTTAATTATTTCTTTTTTTAGTTCATCATCTAACATATCTGACTTACTAACTGCTATCACAAAGTCTTTTTGTAAGAGTTCTGGATTGTATTCTAACAACTCATTTCTTAAAATCTCAAACTCTTTTTTATGATCATCACTATCTGCGGGGATCAAAAATAAGAGGGCTGAATTGCGTTCAATATGACGCAGAAAACGATGTCCCAAACCCTTGCCTTCTGCAGCGCCTTCAATAATTCCTGGTAAGTCTGCAATGCAAAAAGATTTGTTGTCTCTATATTCAACCATACCCAATTGAGGCACCAATGTGGTAAATGCGTAGTTGGCTATTTTGGGTTTTGCTGCAGTTAGAACTGATAATAGTGTTGATTTTCCTGCATTAGGGAATCCCACCAAACCCACGTCTGCCAATACTTTCAGCTCTAAGTTCTTCCATCCTTCTACACCAGGTTCACCAGGTTGTGCGTGATCAGGCACTTGATTGGTTGGAGTGGCAAAATTGCTATTACCCAATCCACCTCTTCCTCCTTTTAACCAAATAATTTCTTGTCCGTCTTCTAGAATTTCGGCTTCAATCTCTCCAGTTTCTTCGTCTCTTGCAACAGTACCCAATGGAACTTCAATAATAATATCTTCTCCGTCTTTTCCTGTGCAATTATTCTTACTACCACGTTCTCCATTTTCTGCTAATACGTTTTTAAAGTAACGTAAGTGCAAAAGGGTCCATAGATTGCTATTGCCTTTCAAAATAATATGTGCACCGCGTCCACCATCGCCCCCATCAGGGCCACCCATGGCAGTTAACTTATTGCGCATCAAGTGTGATGCACCAGGTCCGCCATGACCAGAACGGGCAAAAATGCGGATATAATCTATAAAATTGTTTTTCTCTGACACTATTTGAAAATTGTGGCTTTTAACCGGTTGGCGCCAAAGTTACGTCAATCTTTTTTGGCAGCAGCTTGCAAGGCATTCCATGTCTGATAAAGTGCTTCTTGGCTTGGCCTATTGGCCGGTATTGCTCTTAGTGGTTCACATGGCTCCCAATATTGTCGCATTTCTTCAGGTAGGGTTTGATATAATTGCGTACCCATTTTTTTCCAGTTCAACATCTCATCTGTTACATCCTTGATTTTTTTTGCAGGGTTACCCACTATTAAGCTACGCGATGCAAAGACTTCTCCTGCTTTAATAAAACTCAAAGCTCCTACAATACAGGCTTCTCCCAAGACCACTTCATCCATGATTACAGCATTCATACCAATCATAGAATCTCTTCCAATATTGGCACCATGAATAATGGCACCGTGCCCAATATGTGCGTTTTGTTCTAATGTAACAGTAGTGCCTGGAAACATATGAATGGTACAGTTCTCTTGTATATTACAACCGTCTTCAATGACAATCCCTCCCCAGTCTCCGCGAATAGCAGCACCAGGTCCTATATATACATTTTGGCCAATGATTACATTGCCCGTTACTGCCGCTTGAGGATGCACAAAAGCAGATTCATGAACAACAGGTATAAATCCCTTAAAAGAATAAATCATTAGAGAATGGTTTTTCCAGTTCTAAAACAAGTGCCTTTGAAAATGGCCACCACTACTTGGTTTTGATTGCTGATACTAATTTGATAGAGCCCAGTAGAACGTCCATTATGCACTTCAGTAGCAATGGCTTCTAGTGTATCACCCACATGCACGGGTTTTAGAAAATTGATACTGGTATCTAGTGCCACAGAAAGATTGTTGCGGTTATTGCAAGCAAAGGCAAAAGCAGAATCCGCCAAAGAGAAAGCAATACCTCCATGAACAATGCCTAATCCATTGATCATTTCTTCACGAACAGTCATAGCAATCTTGCTATATCCTTCTTTGATTTCTAGAATCTCAATACCCAACCACTGGCTAAACAAATCTTTTTCAAATACTTTTTCTGCCACTAATTTGGCTGATGGTTTCTGATCCATATTTATTCTCCTTTGAATTGAGGCAAGCGCTTTTCTAAAAAGGCTGCAACCCCTTCTTTAAAGTCTGCTGTTGCAGCTGCTTTTTGTTGGTAATCATCTTCTAGTTGCAACTGTTCTTCCATATTGTTACTATAAGACTGGTTCAATGCGTGTTTTATATAAGCTAGGGCCTTGGTGGGCATTATAGCTAATTGATTTACCAAACTAGTTGTTTCACCTTCAAAATTTTCATTGTCAAATACTTTGTAAATCATACCCATTTGAAAAGCTTCTTGCGCACTTACTTTATCGCCCAACATCATGAGTGCAGAAGCCCTTTGCAATCCAATAAGTCTGGGTAAAGTATAAGTTCCACCACTGTCTGGAATCAAACCAATTTTAGAAAATGCCTGAATAAAAGAGGCGGAAGCCGTTGCTACCACTATATCACAAGCCAATGCTATATTGGCTCCTGCTCCAGCCGCCACTCCGTTTACGGCAGCTACAACGGGTTTGGGAATATTCCTGATTTTCTTGATGATGGGATTAAAATGTTCGCTCAAAATCTTGTCCATACCCGGACCATTTGGATCAATTACTTCTGCTAGGTCTTGGCCAGAACAAAATCCTTTTCCAATACCCGTGATCAAAATGCAGCGTACTTCTTTTAAAGAGGCAGACTCGTCTAAATAGTGTTGCAAGAGCAGGGCCATTTCTCTGTTAAAAGAATTGAGTTTGTCTGGTCTATTGAATTGGATTTTTGCAATCCCGTTGTCAATATGAAAAATGATAGAAGACATGGTGCTTAGTTGAAATGAATAATTGGTCTATTTAAATATACTAATCCTTTGCAGGATTTTAGTGGCATTTGAAATAATCAAAGGGCTCTAAACAATCCTTACATTGAAACAAAGCCTTGCAAGCAGTGCTCCCAAATTCAGACACTAGTTTGGTATTGGTAGCGCCACAGTTGGGACAAGCAATGTCTAAATCTTCTAAATAAACCTGATTAAAGTTAGTGGCTACTGGAGGCGCAATGCCATAAGCTTGAAGTTTCTGTTTACCGCTCTCAGTCATCCAATCCGTGGTCCAGGCGGGTGATAGTATTTGTTGGATCTTTACTTGATGAAAACCTGCTTCAGCCAATGCCATTCTAATTTGAGCACCAATCATGTCCATGGCAGGGCAGCCTGTATAAGTGGGTGTTATGGTTAGTTCAACCATATTAGATGCTTCATTAAAAGCTACAGATCTAATAATGCCTAAGTCAAGAATGCTCAAGACAGGAATCTCTGGATCACAGACTGTTTCTAGTATGTTCCAAATGCTTTTTTCTTTGTCTATGACTATTGTTGCTTCCATGATTGTTTTATTACCATTCCAGTCCTGGATAGGCCCTTTGTAAAAATTGCATTTCAGCTAATAGGTATCCCAAGTGTTCTGTGTGAATGCCCTTTTTCCCGCCTGATTGCATCCAATCATTTTTGGGATGATCTAGGTTGGCTTCTGCTAAAACGGCTGCAATTTTTGCTTCCCAGGCTGCTTTGATATAGGTACTCTGGGATCCAATTAGTTCTTGCTCATAATCATTGGGTTCCAGCATTTCACCGGTATAGCTCCAAAGCAATTCCAAAGCTTGAACCATTCTTGTATGACTTTCAGTTGTACCATCTCCTAAACGCACCACCCAATCTGCACTCCACCTAACATGGTAGGTAATTTCTTTGATGCTTTTATCTGCAATGGCTTTTAGTTGGCCAGTAGCTATTTGTTGTAATTCTTGGTAGAGAAAAAATTGGTAACTACCCATTAAAAAATTGCGCAAAACGGTTTGTCCCCAATCTCCATTGGGAATTTCTGCCAACAGACAATTTTTAAATTCACCCACATCTCTTAGATAGGCCAATTGGTCTTCAGTTGTGGGAATGCCAGTTTTCTCTGTGATTAAGAGTGCAGCATATTGGTATAGGTTTCTGGCTTGTCCCAATTGATCCAGCGCAATATTGGTGAGTGCAATGTCTTGTTCTAAAATGGGTCCATGTCCACACCACTGACTATTTCTATGCGATAGAATTAAGGCATTGTCTGCTAAATGTAATAGGTATTGAATCTGATGATCTTCTGATATCAACTTGCTAATGGATTGCTGTAACATAAGTGATGTTATAGGTGGAATTACATGTATTTGAGCGAATCGGGCAAATCATAAAAACTGGGATGCCTATAAATTTTGTCATTGGCTGGTTCAAAAAATTCAGCTGATGCGTCTGGATCACTGGCATGAATATGTTTGCTTTCCACTACCCAGATACTCATACCCTCATTGCGTCTGGTATATACGTCTCTGGCATTTTCCAAAGCCATAGTAGCATCTGCCGCGTGTAAGCTTCCTGCGTGTTTGTGATCCAGGCCTTGTTTGCTACGAATAAAGACTTCCCATAATGGCCATTCTTTTTGTTGGTCTTGGTTACTTGCTTGTTCTAAACCACCTGCATGGCCATCGCCATAGTCACCGTATAAATATTTTTGAATGATTAGTCTCATGGTTGCTGGGTTTCTTTGGTGAGTGAATGAGCGTTTGCTTTTTTATTCGCTTGTTTAGCAGCGTGTGCAGTAGCTGCATCTCTTACCCAAGCGCCATCGGCCCAAGCCTTTTTGCGCGCTTCTAAACGTTCTTTATTGCATGGGCCATTACCTTGGATTACTTGTTTGAATTCTTCCCAATTAATAGCGCCATAGTCATAGTGTTTGGTTTGTTCATTCCATTTTAAATCTGGATCAGGTAAGACCATGCCAAGCAGTTTAATTTGTTCTGCAATCATGTCTACAAATTTCTGACGCAGTTCATCATTGGTGAATCTTTTGATCTTCCATTGCATGCTCAATTTGGAATTAGGACTCTCATCATCCTTTGGTCCAAACATCATAAGACTTGGCCACCACCATCTATTAATGGCATCCTGACACATTAGACGCTGAACCTCAGAGCCCTTGCTCAGTTGTAGCAAACATTCAAAACCCTGACGCTGGTGAAAACTTTCTTCTTTACAAACACGCACCATGGCCCTTGCATAAGGACCAAAACTAGTACGGCAAAGTGGGATCTGATTCAATATGGCTGCTCCATCTACTAGCCAACCAATGGCACCCATATCTGCCCAGCTTAGTGTTGGATAATTAAAAATGGAAGAGTATTTGGCCTTGCCACTATGCAATTGTTCATACATCTCATCTCTGGAAATGCCAAGGGTTTCGGCAGCAGAATAGAGATATAATCCGTGTCCAGCTTCGTCCTGCACTTTGGCCAATAAAATAGCTTTGCGCCTAAGACTTGGGGCACGGGTAATCCAATTGCCTTCTGGCAACATGCCAATGATTTCACTATGTGCGTGCTGACTAATTTGTCTAATCAGTGTTTGCCTATATTTCTCTGGCATCCAATCCCTGGGTTCAATCTTTTGTTCCTCATCAACCCTTTGTTGGAACTGTTCCTGAAGTTGGTTTGTTGTTTGCTCCATAGGTGACAAATCTAACTAAAATAAGAGAATGCTAACAAATGTTAGCGTTAAAATATTTATTGAAAAATCCTATTAAGCTGTTAAGGCATTGGGCTTTGTTTTACCTTTCCAATATGATGATCAAAAATTTTAAACAGGGCCTTGCTGTATTTGTTTTTCTCTGCTCCAGTCTTTTTGTGGTTGCTCAGAATCCACCATTCTATAAAGAGATTCAAGCCTTTAAACAAAAAGACAGTATTAGTTTTCCGGCTAAGGATCAAATTCTATTGGTAGGTAGTTCTTCTTTTACCAAGTGGACCGATGCTCAATCCTATTTTCCAGAACACCCATTGATCAATCGGGGATTTGGTGGATCATCTTTGCCAGACATGATTAGATATGTGAATGATGTGGTTATAGCTTATGCGCCAAAACAAATTATTATCTATTGTGGGGAGAATGATATTGCTGCATCTGATACTGTAAAAGCAGCCCTAGTATTAGAACGTTTTAAAACCTTGTTTGGATTAATCAGAACGTCTTTGCCCAAGACACCTATTTGGTTTGTTTCTATTAAACCATCGCCAAGCAGATGGAAAATGGAACCCGTGTTTTTGGAAGCCAATGCATTGATTAAAGCCTTCTTGAAAAAACAAAAACGCACTGGCTATATTGATATTCACCAAGACATGTTATTGGCCGATGGTTCTGTAGATGGCTCTTTGTTTGTGGGTGATAAATTGCACATGAATCCAAAGGGATATGCTATATGGCAAAAGAAAATGGCTCCTGTTTTGAAATAGCATTATTTGCTATCAAAATCAACCACCAACTTAGCAGATCTTGGATGCGATTGACAAGTAAGGATAAAGCCTCTGTCAATTTCATCGGGTTCTAATCCATAGACCACATCCATCTCAACTTCACCTTCTATTAATCTGGCTTTGCAAGTACAGCAAACACCTGATTTACAAGAGAAGGGAAGGTCTGCACCCTGGGCCATAGCGGCATCTAAAATACTTGGTCCATTAGCGGCTAATGGAAAATCAAAAGCAATGCCGTCTAGTATTACTTGCACTTCACTAGTTGGTCCATCACTGATTAACTGCTTAGTAGTTTCTAATGTAGTACTGCTTTTTTGAGCAGTGGTAAATAATTCAAAATGGATTTTTTGAGCAGCTACTTTTTGTTCTGCTAGTGCCGCCCTAATGCTTGCTACCATTGCTTCTGGGCCACAAAGAAAAAAAGCGTCTACCTGACTTAGGTGTAAATGGTGTTTGATGAGTTGCTCCAATTTTACTTGGTCAATTCTGCCAAAATTTAGTTCAGCGTCAGTTTTCTCTCTAGAAAGAATATGGATTACGCTAAAGCGATGTAGGTATTTGTCTTTGAGCGCTTCAAGGGCTTCTTTAAAAATAATGGACTTGCGGTTCCTATTGCCATAGACCAAAGTGAAACTACTATTGGGTTCCTTTACAAGAACTGTTTTGATGATGGAGAGAATGGGTGTAATGCCACTGCCTGCTGCAAATGCTACATATTGTTTGGCCGCTAGTGCATCTGGTGAATGTTTGAATTTACCCATGGGTGTTGCCAGTTCTAGCACGTCACCTATCTGCAATTTGTCATTGATATAATTGCTGCATACCCCATTTGACAATCGCTTTACAGCAATACAATAGTCAGATTCATTTGGGCTACTGCAAATAGAGTAAGATCTGGTTTGCAATTGACCATCTATCTGAATTCTGATATTGAGGTATTGACCAGCAATAAACTGAAATTCAGAAGCAATATTTTCTGGGATCTCAAAAGAAACAACCACTGCATCAGCAGTTACACTTCTAATGTCTTTGACCTTAATTGGATAAAATCTCATGTAGGGTAATAGGTTTTATCGGTTCACCAAACCACCTACTAAAATGGAAATCATGTTTTCTTCTAACTCTTCTGCGCTGATTTTTTGAACTGATCTATGCCAGCTCTCAATACCACTGATGGCGTGCAACATAATCAATACCGCAGTGGGGGCATCAATAGATTTGATTTCTTTTTGTTTGATCCCATTTTCAATAATGGCCGCAAAACGCTTTCTATAAATTCTGCGTTGGTTCTGAAAATTGGACAAATAAGGATCACTCAAATGCTTCCATTCTCTATCACTCACATACACTTCTTCATAGTGGTGAATCATTTCATTGATATGAAAGCGGAGTAGTTTTTCAATTTTTTCTATGGAGCTGGTTTTTTCCAATTCCACTTCGTCTATTTTATGCAAGAAACGGTTGGCCACACTGAAACAGAGTTCGTGCAACAATTCCGTCTTTGACTTAATATGGTTGTACAAGCTTGCAGCTTCTACACCTACTGCTTCTGCAAGATCACGCATGCTGGCTGCCTTGAAACCCTTTTCCCTGAATAGGGTGGCAGCTTTTGTAACAATCACTTCCTTTCTGGTAAGATTGTTATCGGTTTTGATTCTGGCCATGCTGCAAAGATAACATACTAACGTATGTTAGCGATAAAATGAACAAAAAAATCTAATCATGTTAGTTTGGAGGGCTAGTTCCAGAAGTTTTTTCTTCTTAAAATATGGATTAGAGAGGCTAAAAGGCACTAAAAAGCCCTGTTTTGCCCCAAATGCCCTAGTTTCGCACACCGAAAACAAACCTCAAATCATGTCTTTAGTAGTAGTTGGATCCATGGCTTTTGATGCCATTGAAACTCCCTTTGGGAAAAGTGATAAAATTATTGGTGGTGCAGGTACCTATATTGCCTGGTGTGCCAGCAATTTTACCCCTATCAAACAAATCTCAGTTGTAGGTGGAGACTTTCCTGATTCTGAACTGGCTGCATTAACGGCTAGAGGTGTTGATTTAGAAGGTGTTCAAATAAAGAAAGATGAAAAAACTTTCTTCTGGAGTGGTAAGTATCATATGGACATGAATACCCGTGATACCCTTGATACCCAATTGAATGTGTTGGAAAATTTTCAACCCGTTGTTCCGGAATCTTTTCAGGATTGCGAATTTTTAATGTTGGGTAACCTGGTTCCTGCTGTTCAAAGAAGTGTGATTGAGCAGTTGAAAAACAGACCCAAGTTGATCATCATGGATACCATGAATTTCTGGATGGAAATTGCCATGGAAGAATTGAAAAAAACCATTGCATTGGTTGATCTTCTCATGGTAAACGATAGTGAAGCCAGACAATTGAGTGGTGAATATTCTTTAGTAAAAGCGGCCAAGACCATTATGGGTATGGGTCCAAAATATTTGATTATTAAGAAAGGTGAACACGGTGCATTGTTGTTCCATGGTGAAAAAGTATTTTTTGCTCCAGCCCTTCCATTAGAAGAAGTATTTGATCCAACAGGTGCTGGTGATACTTTTGCTGGTGGCTTTATTGGTCACTTGGCTAAGACAAAAGACATTTCTTTTGAGAACATGAAAACCGCCATCATTGTAGGTTCTGCCATGGCTTCTTTCTGCGTAGAGAAGTTTGGAACACAGCGCTTGCGCGAAATTAATAAGGCAGATATTGACGCAAGATTGGCAGAATTTGTGCAATTAGTAAACTTTGATATTGACCTTGTTTAAGTGATTTGTCAAAATATTTTTGGCATTACTAATCAATCGCAATAATTTTACCACATCATGATGACATTGAAACATACAAAACGTACAAAGAAACCTCTCTAAAGGGAAGGTAACTCTGCGTTGTGTATGATAGATATAACTAGAGGCCTTCCCAAATGGGAGGGCCTTTTTTATTTGAACCATTTATTAATTTCTTTAAAAACCCCAAACGGGGTGGAGGGTAAAAAATGAAAGTAGCCGTAGTAGGAGCCACCGGCTTAGTTGGCACTAAAATGTTGCAGGTTTTGGCAGAACGTAATTTTCCGGTAACTGAAATTGTTCCGGTAGCATCTGAAAGGTCCGTTGGTAAGGAAGTTGTCTTTAAGGGCAAGTCTTATAAGGTGGTGAGCATGGATGATGGAATTGCAGCCAAACCAGCCGTGGCTATTTTCTCTGCAGGTGGTGGAACCTCACTTGAATGGGCTCCTAAATTTGCAGCTGCAGGAATCAGGGTCATTGACAATTCTTCTGCATGGCGTATGGATCCTACTAAGAAATTAGTAGTGCCAGAAGTAAATGCTGAAGTGTTAACTGCAGATGATTTTATTATTGCTAATCCCAATTGCTCTACCATTCAAATGGTGGTGGCTTTGCAACCCTTGCACCAGAAATACAAAATCAAACGCGTAGTAGTAAGTACGTATCAAAGCGTTACTGGTACTGGTAAAAAAGCGGTTGATCAATTGTTCAATGAGCGCAAAGGCATTGAAGGAGAAATGGCCTACAAATACCAGATTGACTTAAACGTGATTCCTCAGATTGATGTGTTCTTGGAAAACGGATATACCAAGGAAGAAATGAAGATGGTGAAGGAAACCAATAAGATCATGCAAGATGATAGTATTAAAGTAACTGCCACCACCGTTCGTATTCCAGTTGTAGGTGGGCACAGTGAAAGCGTGAACGTGGAATTTGAAAATGAATTTGACTTAGCCGATGTTAAAGCGCTTTTGTCAACTGCACCAGGTGTGGTGGTACAAAACGATGATGCTACACAGTTTTATCCAATGCCATTATGGGCACATGAGAAAGACGAAGTATTTGTTGGTCGTTTGCGCAGAGATGAAACGCAGGACAAGACTTTGAATATGTGGATTGTGAGCGATAACCTTAGAAAAGGTGCTGCTACTAATGCTGTTCAAATTGCTGAATACTTATTGAGCAAAGGATTGTTATAAAGAAAATGTTTGTGTTTTTTTGAGGCCTCTTGATATTCAAGGGGCCTCTTTTTTTTGGTGAATCATTGCTTGGGTAATTCTTTGCTACCTTTAAGAAAAGCAAGATTATGTCTACCGAAAATGCATTGGATCCAAGTATAGGTCAAACCATATTTGATCTTACAATAGCCAAGCAATGCTTTCAACCCAGATTGGCCAACTCGCATAAAGGCAGTCATGGTCATGCATTATTATTAGCGGGTAATTCTGGAAAAATGGGAGCGGCCATTATTGCTGCCAAAGCCTGTTTGCGCGCGGGTGCTGGATTATTAACTGTAGGAGTTCCTGAACATACACAAGCTTTAATTCACACTGCTTTGCCGGAGGCGATGGTAATTGATAGAGAACAGGATCCTTTGATCTATCAGCATTATCAAAGTATTGGGATTGGTCCAGGACTGGGCGTTGAAGCGGTTTCTGTTAAACAAGTTAGCGATCTATTGGAATCTGGTTATCAGCAAATAGTCTTGGATGCAGACGCACTCAATATTTTGTCTGCTCATCCATCATTGATGCAATTGGTTCCCAAGCAAGCCATTCTCACACCACATCCAAAAGAGTTTGATAGACTGTTTGGGCAGTTTGACAATGATGATCAAAGAAGGCAAAAAGCATTGGCTGTTTCTAAAACAAATGGTTGGATAATCTTACTAAAAGGCCATCAAAGTTTTGTGGCTGCTGATGGCATGGGAACCTTTAATACTACAGGCAATGCGGGTCTAGCCAAAGCTGGATCTGGTGATTGTTTAACCGGCATTATTACTGCATTATTAGCGCATGGTTATCTGCCTGTAATTGCTACTAGGTTAGGCGTATTCTTGCATGGCTTGGCTGCAGATCTTTCGCTAGAAAATCAGTCTATTGAATCTATGCTAATTACCGATGTGATTGAATCCTTGGGCAAGGCTTTTAAAGAGCTTGCTGCCTAATCTAATTGCTACTTAATCTTCTAGAGCCCTGTTTAAAAATGCGATTAAGGGTTGCAAGGCTTCAAATGCTTTGGCAATGGTTTTCACCAATTGTTTTTCTGTAAGTTCTTTGTCTGCAATTGGTGCTATTGCAATCCAACTTTTCAATTTTAAGTATTCAATAGCAGGGTTTTCTTTTTCATATCCCTTTGGTTCTCTAACCAAGGACATGCCTTCTGATCTATCCAAGTCTCCGTACTGTTGTTTGAAATTTTTATGCTTTAATAGTTTTTGGAATTCTGGCCAATTATAGTCAATCTCTTGTCTAATTTTTTTCATCTTATCTGCTTCCGCCATATAGAGGCCACCACCCACAAAACTCTTACCACCTGGTTCAAAATGAAAATAATATCCTGCGGTCAAAGCCTTTTTTCCGCCACTATTAATACTGGCACCCATATTGGTTTTATAGGGTGCTTTGTTTTTACTGAACCGCACGTCTCTATTGATTCTAAACACACATTCTTTGGCGCTTAAATGCGCAATAGAGGGGTCTTTCTTAGAAGTTTCCTTGATTACATCATTCACCAATGCCGCAAAATCTGCCTTACAGTCTTCATAGACTTTTCGGTTTTTATCAAACCATTCTTTGCTGTTATTTTTTTCTAATTGTTTTAGAAATTGTATAGAGCTATTGGCTAACATGCTTATTGATTTTGTTCAATTAAATTTAGAAATTCTTCTTCCGATAAAATGCGAATACTTCCTATTTTTTTGGCTTTTTCTAATTTGCTTCCTGCGTCTTCACCCACCACCAAGTAATTGAGTTTACTACTCACACCAGACAATAATTTTCCGCCATTGTCTTCTACCATTTGTTCTGCATCTGATCTCTTTAGCCTTGTTAGTGTACCAGTAAATAAAAAGGTTTGACCGCCTAAACTGTCTTTACCTGAGCTTTCTTTTTTGGTGTTTTTTATTTGAAGACCCAATTCCTCAAGTTCATGCAGCATCTGCATATTCTGCTCATTCTGGAAAAACTGGTGAATGCTTTTTGCCACTTTCACGCCTACGTCTTCTAAACCCAATAGTGCTGCTTCATCCATGCTATGAAAATCATAAACCTGTTCAACGGCATTGGCCAAGGTTTTGGCCGTGGTTTCACCAACAAAACGAATCCCCAATCCATAGATCAATCTATGCAAGGGTTGTTGTTTAGAAGCTTCAATAGCTGCTTGTAAATTATCCATACTTTTCTTGCCAAATCCTTCCAGTTTTGAAACGGCATCAAAGGATAATTTATAAATACCCGGTATGTCTTTGAGTAATCCTAGTTCATAGAATTTGCGCACATTGGCTTCTCCAAAACTTTTGATATCCATGGCATCCTTGCTCACAAAATGGATCATGCGTTCAACCACTTGTGCTTCGCATTCTATATTAATGCATCGCCATACGGCTTCTGTTTCTTCCTTGAATAATTGGCTTTTACAAACCGGACATTCTTTTGGAAATTGAATACCAATCTCAGCGCCTGTTCTTAATTCTGGCAATGATTTAACTATCTGTGGAATCACATCGCCTGCGCGTTCAATGAGCACTTGGTCTCCCAGTTTCAAATCTTTTTCTCGAATATATTCTTCATTGTGCATGGAGATACTAGAAACGGTTACGCCTGCTAAGTATACCGGATCTAGTTTGGCAACAGGTGTAACTGCGCCTGTTCTTCCTACTTGAAATTCTACACCCCTTAAAAAAGTAGTGGCCTGTCTGGCTTTGAACTTAAACGCAATGGCCCAACGGGGGTGGTGCGATGTCATGCCCAATTGTTCTTGTTGGGCCAGACTATTCACTTTCACCACCATGCCATCAATTTCATAATCCAGATTGTCTCTAACCAATTCAAATTCCAAACAATAATCAATGACTCCCAGTATGCCTTCCGAAATGCGTTTCTCTTTTTGTGGACTTTTGAAACCCAGGTCCCATAAGAGTTGTAGGGATCCAGCGTGTGTGCCCAATTCAGCAACAGGTTCTCCATTGCTTGACTGATAATAACTAACGTGATAGAGAAAGGCGTCCAAATTTCGGTTGCCCACTTCTCTGGGGTCTTTCATGCGCAAACTTCCGCTAGCTGCATTTCTTGGGTTGGCCAATGGAGCCAAACCCTGAGCCGTTAATTGTTCATTGTAGCGGTGAAAGGAATTTTTACTCATGATCACTTCACCCCTGATTTCTATTTGTTGTATGCCGTAATCAGAAAATTTGGCTTTAAGAGGTATGGATCTAATTTGTTTGATATTATTGGTAATATCTTCTCCGGCAACCCCATCGCCCCGCGTAACCGCCCTTACCAATAAATCGTTTTCATAGATCAATGAAATACTTGCCCCATCAAATTTGGGTTCAATGCAGTAGGTGATGGTACCCGTTTCACTTAGTTCTCTTGCTTTTCGGTCAAAATCATTTAGGTCATCTGCATTATAGCTATTGTCCAAGCTTAGCATGGGTACTAGATGGGCCACGGTTTGAAAACCTTGGTTCAAACTGCTTCCCACCCGTTGGGTAGGAGAGTCCTTGGTTATCCAGTCTGGATAGGTTTTCTCAATAGCTTCTAGTTGTTTGTATAGCTGGTCATATTCTGTGTCTGAAATCAAGGGGTCATTCAATACATAATACCGGTATTCATGAAAACGCAAGACCTCTTTTAACAGGTTCAACTGAAAAATATCGGTGATTCCGGAAAAAGGCTTGGCTAAAAATGCTTTGCCAGCAGCTTGTAAAGATTGTGTTTCAGTAGTGGAATACATGCATTTGGATTGGGCATTAAAGTTAGGGGCTGAATGGCTTTGAAACAGAACTACTATGTAGAATTTACACATTATTCCAAAAAATTGTACCTTCCGCAACCGATTGCAAAAAGCCCCTGGTTTTTTTCAAAATTTGAGCCATGAAAAAGCATGTTACCGTTGCACCACATGAAGAGCATTTGATCAAGGACGCCAAAGCCTTGGTACAAGCCTATCCCAGCGTTCCATTAACAGTGGACTGTGTGATTTTTGGATTTGAAGAAAACAAACTCAAAGTGCTTGTTATTAAAAGTGACTTGGAATATTACAAAAACCATTATTCCTTATTGGGAGACATTGTGAAAGACAATGAGGAATTGGATGAAGCCGCCTATAGGATTTTAAAAGAACGAACAGGTATGAATGACGTGTTCCTAGACCAAGTGCGCACATTTAGCCATCCTAACCGCCACCCAGGTGGTAGGGTTATCACCGTAGCTTATTGTTCCTTACTCAATATTAACCACCACCAGTTAAAAATTCATGACAATGACCTTAACTGGCATAGTATGCCCACGCTGGGCGATATGGCTTTTGACCACAAGGAAATTGTGGACCAATGCTATAGTTGGTTACAAAAAAGGATTCAGGAACACCCCTTGGGCTTTAATTTATTGCCTGAAAAGTTCTCTTTGAGAGAATTACAGAACTTGTATGAAGCCATTTTGGCGGTAAGTCTTGACAGAAGGAACTTCCGCAAGAAATTTGCCAGTATGGACCTACTCATAGACATTGATGAGATGGAGCAAGACGTTCCTCACCGCCCAGGCAAGTTGTACAAATTCAATTTTGAGAAGTACGAAAAGAGCAAAAGAAAGTGGATAGGGATTGATTTTTAGACCTTTTTGACCCAAAAATCCCGGTTTAAGACCATTTTCCCCCAAAAACGCTGCAAGTGAACCCGACAAAAAATATTAATTTTTTTATGTGTAAAAAATACACAACTTTGCAATAATGTGTTAATTTCACACATTAGTAACGCAAACGATTGCTGTTATCACAGTGATTGATGCAAACGATTGCAACTTCAACGCCTATATGAAAAGACTTGGTTTAATACTAGTGTTTTTCTCCCTTGCTTTCAGCAGTGCTGCGCAACTGTTGACAAGTGTTCCTGAATTCATACAGGAATCATCTACTACTATTGAGATTACTGCAGATGCTACAAAAGGAAATGCGGCATTAAATAATTATTCTCCAACTACAGATGTATACGTACATATTGGATGCATTACCAATTTGAGTACCAACGGTGGGGATTGGAAATATTCAAAATTCACATGGGGATCAACAACAGCTGCGGCTCAAGCTAGTTATTTAGGAAACAATAAATGGAAATATACTATCACAGGTGGGTTAAGAACATTTTTTGGTATTACTAATGCTAGTGAGAAAATCTTAAAAATTGCTATCATTTTTAGAACTGGATCTGGTAGCAAGCAGTTAGGGAACTCGGATAATAGTGATATGTATGTGCCTGTTTATGAGTCAGGAAATTATGTTCGCATTACGGATCCTTTTAGGCAATCTAACTATACACCAGTTATAGAACCCATTACTAAAACAGTTGGACAAACCATTGCCATCACAGCCAAGAGCAATACTGCATCAGATTTGAAATTGTATTTTAATGGTACCCAGGTTGCTACTCAAACAGCGGCTACAACCATTAGCAATACCCCAACCATTACTGCCGCTGGAAATCAAGTAATCATTGCTGAGTCTGTTTTAGGCTCTAACACTGTTAGAGATACCATCAATTTTTTTGTGGCCAATACTACGGTGGTTGCGCCATTACCAACAGGGGTAAAACAAGGAATCAATTATGAATCTGGCGATACATCTGTGACCCTGGTTTTATACGCGCCTTTAAAAACAAGGGTGTCAGTGATTGGTGATTTTAATAACTGGACAGAGGATAGTAAATACCAAATGAATCAAACTCCAGATGGCAATAACTATTGGGTAAGGATTACTGGGTTAACAAAAGGAACAGAATACGCGTATCAATATATAGTTGATGGCAGTTTAAAAATTGCCGATTATAATACAGAGAAAATTTTGGATCCTTCTAATGATCCATTTATTCCTACTACAACTTATCCTAATCTCAAAGCCTATCCCACTGGAAAGACAACTGGCATTGTGAGCATCTTGCAAACTGGTAAAACTGCCTATAATTGGCAGGTAGCTAATTTTAAAAGACCAGACAAACGCAACTTGGTGATTTATGAAATGCTGGTGCGTGATTTTGTAGCTACTCAGAATTTTCAAACCGTAAAAGATACCCTTAGCTATTTAAAAAGACTGGGTGTTAATGCCATTGAAGTAATGCCTTTTAATGAGTTTGAAGGGAATAATAGTTGGGGGTATAATCCTAGTTTTTATTTTGCTCCTGACAAGGCTTATGGTAATGAAACGGTGTTACGTCAATTCATTGATGAGTGTCACAAACAAGGCATTGCAGTGATCATGGATATGGTACTCAACCATTCATTTGGTCAGTCTCCCATGGTACAATTGTATTGGGATGCGGCCAATAGTAGACCGGCTTCTAATAGTCCTTGGTTTAATCCTGTTGCCAAACATCCATTTAATGTTGGCTATGATTTTAACCACGAGACACAAGCCACCAAAGATTTCACTGACAGGGTTATGGAACACTGGATGACCCAGTATAAAATAGATGGTTTCCGTTGGGATTTGTCTAAAGGATTTACACAAGTAGACAATTTGAATAATGTAAATGCCTGGGGCAATTATGACGGAACCAGGGTGGCTATCTGGAAAAGAATTTACGACAAACTGCAAACCATTTCTACTGATGCTTATTGCATATTGGAACATTTTGCGTCTAATACAGAAGAGATTGAACTGTCTAACTATGGCATGTTATTATGGGGTAATGCCAATTATCAGTTTAACCAATCTACTATGGGTTATAGTAGTGGATCTGATTTTCAAAACGCTATTTTCAACAGTAGTGCCAAGGGTTGGTCTAAACCACACTTGGTAGCTTATATGGAAAGCCATGATGAAGAAAGATTGAATTACAAAAACATCAATTTTGGAAATTCCGCTGGAGCTTATAATACCAAGGACCCCGCAACTGCTCTGAAAAGAAATGAAATGGCCGCTGCATTTTGGGCCATGATTCCTGGTCCCAAAATGATCTGGCAATTTGGGGAACTAGGGTATGATTTTTCTATTAATACTTGTAGCGATGGTGTTACAGTAGATGCTAATAA
>Ga0247722_10000761_pt1 | contig 18695 bp, 14 predicted proteins | sample MSEWelMarce3H_FC_FD_189094 | JGI IMG/M metagenome (GOLD analysis project Ga0247722, IMG submission 189094) | Subsurface sediment microbial communities from gas well in West Virginia, United States - MSEEL Well Study Marcellus 3H_FC | ecosystem: Environmental > Terrestrial > Deep subsurface >... | reverse complement strand
ATAATAAATATATCAAATGAGTGACAAAAATCTTCGTTCTATCATCATTGATTTCACCAATGATTTGACCAAGGTTTTCCCCGAGTATGCATTTTTGTGGGAAAAGTGGTTAACTGCTGATGATGCCGAATACGAGAAGTTAAACCAGCATTTTTTGGCCGTTTTCCCGGAGAGATTTTTTGATATTATGAATTCCAATATGGATATTTTCAGTGCCGAATCGGATGCAAATGTAATGTTTTTGCCTGATGTGGATTTTAAGCTTTTGTTCAATTGTGCTGGCGTCAGTGAGGGAACCAAGACCTCCATGTGGAAGTATTTACAACTGTTGTTGTTCACTGTTCTTGGTTCCGTGAAGGATACTACCAATTTTGGCGAGACAATTAATATGTTCGAGTCAATGAACGAGAATGATTTGCAAGATAAGATGAAAGAAACAATGACGGGATTAGAAGATTTTTTCAAAGGCATGGGTTCTTTTGAAGATGAATCGTCGGACCCATCGTCTTCGGAACACGGTTCCTTACCGTCGGACCCATCATCAGACCCATCATCAGACCCATCATCAGAACATGGTGGTCCTTTGCCAAAAGGTTTCAAGCTGCCTAAGCCCGAGATTATCCAGGAGCATATGAAAATATTAATGGAGGGCAAGTTAGGTAAGTTAGCGAAAGAGTTAACCGAAGAGTTCACTGGTGACCTAAAGGATGTTTTCGACGAAAATGATGAAACCAAAGATAAATCCATCAAAGAAATCATGGCCCAACTAATGAAAGACCCCAAGAAACTAATGGGTATTATGAAGAAAATCACCGACAAACTCCAAAATAAAATGCAAAGTGGCGATATTTCTCAAGATGAGTTGATGAAAGAAGTGGCGACACTTGTAGAGAAATTTAAGGAAATGGGTGGAGGCGAGGATTTCATCAAGAATTTCACCAATGGTCCGTTTGCCAAGATGTTCAAGAACATGGCGGCAGGTGCGGGAGTCAATGCAAACACAGTTGTCCAAATGGGTAAACAGTCCGCAATGAAGGAGCGGTTGCGAAAGAAGATGGAAGAGAGAAAGATGAGGGAGGCATTGGCATCAGCGTCAGCGTCAGTAACTCCTTCAATGCAAAGTCCTTCTATGCAAACACCTTCTATGCAAACACCTTCATCCGCAAATAAAAACATTGTCGTAAAAATTGGTGACGAGAAGCAGGAGAAATCGGGTCTTCGACCACCAACTAATGCAGTACCTTTGACTGAAGACGAACTAGTTACTCTTTTCAAAAATGACAAGCCTAAAAAAAAGAAATCCAAGAAGTAAAATAATAAAAATATAAAGATTTTGGTTTATATTTTTACATAATGTTTGACGTGGTGATTCCGCTAGGTCCGAACGATTTGCAAAACATAGAGAAACAAATTGAATGTACCAAATCCAACGTCATTGGATTGCGGAATATTTATATTGTCACACCTATTTCAGAATTTATTTGTAGCAATTGCATCATCATTGACGAATCCATTTTCCCATTTACGGACCAAATTGCCATTTACCATGGCAAAGATAAACGAAATGGCTGGTATGTTCAACAGCTCATCAAATTGTATGCGGGCATTATAATACCTGGAATCTTGAACCGATATTTGGTCATTGACGCCGATACATTTTTTTTGAAACCAACTAAATTCATCAATTCGGAAAACCAATGCCAATACAATTTCGGGAGAGAATACCACTGCCATTATTTCGACCATATGCAAAGACTTCATCCGGATTTCACGCGTGTCTATGAATTATCGGGCATTTGTCACCACATGATGTTTGAAACTAAATTTATCAAAGAGTTGTTTGAACTTGTAGATAAACATAAACCTTTCTGGAAAATATTTTTGGAAAAGGTGGAACCGTGGCTACGCCACGGAATTGGTTCTGGCGCATCCGAATACGAATTGTATTTCAATTACGTGTGCAAATTTCATCCAGATGAAATTGAGGTGAGAGAATTATGCTGGGAAAATGTAAAAAAACTAGATTTTACTAGGGACCTCAATTATATTTCGCACCACCATTTTATGCGCGACGAATGAATCTTCGCAATGGGTCTTTTTTCTGCAACAATGCATTTTTTTCATTTTTATCTCTGTCTTCCAAATATTTTATTTCTTTTTCAAGTCGCACAATTTCTGCATGGTCATCTTCTATTTGTGCATAGTAATCGAATGAATATTTTTGGTTATGAAGGTCAGCAATTTTTTGTTGAAGCTCTTTTTTATTCATTCTCTTTGAAATATATAAATATTTTTTTATTTATTTCAAAATTGTATTTGCTTCTTCCAATAACTTAATCTGAGCCATTTGCTGTCAAAGCGATACTTGGAATAATCAGGTAACTCAAGGTTATTCCATGAATCCACCACATAAATTGGCAACTCTCCTTCAGTATATTGCATCAACGTATCAATGAATGGGCTTCTTAGAACAACCGGAACACATCCTAAATACATGGCTTCCCACAACCGGTGCGTGTCTACGCCGTTCCCTTCCGGACAAATGCACCATTTATATTTGGCTAAGCGGTTTACGTTTTGGGCAACGGGTAGCATCGGCAAAAAAGGGAGCTGGTCTTTGAATGAATTGTAACATGCTTCTCTTTTCTCTCGATTCGTGTAAATATTAAAGTTGAAATAAATGTCTTCAGATTTATTTGTAGAATCAATCATGAAATTCTCTACTTTGCCGTGGTCCCACATGGTATTTGCCAAACCGATTGGCAGAATCCGCATTTTAGGATGGATAAAACAGAGATTTTGCCCCCACCAGCAAACCAGTTTTCCCGAATTCAGGATTTTTTGGACAAGTGGGTCCGATTTGAGTAAATTGAAATCTGAATTATGAGTAATCAAAGTAAATGGATTCATAAAGTGCTGCAGCTTTTTGGAAAATGGTTCGAGCAAATGTGCATATAAAAAAAGAATTGGTGGATTATCAAAGGGCGCATCAATATCATCCAGAATCTGGTGTTTTTCCATTTGTTCGAAAATCACGGGATTGTAGAGAAAATCACCGGCCGTTCCCAAATACATTTTGGCGAGTTGTTGGAAACGTTCACCATTCATAAATTCAACCATTTTTATGAATATATCGTTTATTTTTTATATTTAATTTTCAACGATAGAGTAATAATGTTCTCTATTGTTTTGGTTTGTTTAGAGAATTTTCACGAATACATTTTGACAAACATTGCACAACTGTTGCGATTAGAACATACCGAGATTTATGTTTTGACAAATGAACATTTGATTCCCCAATTCGAACCTTTTTCCCAATTCTTACATTTGGTGGCCGTAGAGACATTGGATGACCCCTTTCGATTCAAACAGTGTTCCACATTGGACAAAGAATTTCGCGACGGGTTCTGGTATCATACTTCCGCCAGGTTTTTTGTAATCCATTCATTTATGTTGAAATATGGCGTGCAAGATGTCATTCATATAGAGAATGACGTCCTTCTTTATTACAACGTTGATGAAGAATTGGTTGAAACATTTGTTGATAAAAAACTCTATATTCCGTTCGACACATATGAGAGAAATATTGCCAGTATTGTTTTTATACCAGATGCAGAAATCTTTGGAAAAATCCTGGGACACTATGATTTTGGAAAAAACGACATGTATAACTTCAGCGAAATTCGAAAACAAACAGGACTTATTCAGAATTTGCCAATATTTGTTAGCGATAACTTAACCATGGAAAGAGCCTTTGTTACAAATGGCTACAAAAAATACATCTTTGACGCGGCGGCTATTGGGCAGCTGGTGGGAGGCGTAGACCCGCGAAACACGGGCGGAGATACACGTGGATTTGTCAACGAAACATGCGTGATAAAATACAAGGACGAAGGAACTATAATTTGGAAAATGAATAAACCATTTCTAAGGATCAATGATTCTGAAATACCCATTTTCAATCTGCATATCCATTGTAAAAATCTATCGAATTATTGCTAGCAAAGTCCAATATTAAATAAATCATCATTACCTCCGGAAAATCCAATAATACGCGGAACCTGACACGCGTGTGCAATTGTCAGAGGCATTGACAGCGCACCCACAAACAATTTGCACGAATTAATTACAATGCAAAGCTCCTCAAATGATGGTTGAACAAAAACCGTGGGTATAATAATACCCGTTTTTTCCACAAAAAAATCATAATCGTTTTCCTCCATTTCTAAAAATACAATGTTTTCAATTCCATGTTTATTAACTATTTCCGAATAATCCAGATATTTGGGAAACCGGTATTGAACAATGTGAATAATCACTTTGGAGTTCAATTCTGTGCGTTTCTCCACATGAATCCATTTATGTTTGCCAAATTGCGTACCGTATTCGTGCAAAAAAAGTTCATACCAATTTACTTTATACATCAGATTACTTTCTCTCCAACTGCTCAAATAAATATCGCAATTACTTGGCGTGTCTATAGTGAATTCTTGAATATATGGTTGCGATTTGACTATTGACTGAATATCATTGTATGTAGCTTGAAGACCTTTGCGGAAAGGATTTGTGTCCGTCATTGTCAGAATACCCTTTTGCCCAGTTTTGTAATAATTCTCGCAAATAACTGACAATTGAGTTATAAAATCCCCCAACAATCCAGATGCACTATAGTGAATTGGCGGAAACCGGAATACCTCGGGAATTTCAAAGGTGGTTGTATCCAAATCAATTGTGGGATATGGAGGCAGTTCCCCTGTCAAAAAATGGAGGTTTGGATTTGGAAGCACTTCTTGAGACTCTGTTATATATACGGCATCATATTCAACACAAAGAAACCCGAGAACATCTAATTTTCCAATTATGTTTTTTACAATACAAACATTTTCTGCATAACTTTTTTGTTCTTTGATGGATGAATTGTTCAAATCATTGAAATACTTTTTCAAACGGAATCTTTTTTGATTAAATGCAAAAATATTTGAAGAAATTTGGGCATACAGTTCGGGATTTTCTCTCGGGTCCAATGTTTTTATTTCATCGGTGAAATCCCAGATTTTTTTATTTATGTAAACCAATTGATTATAAAATCGCGGATATGCATCAATGTATTTTTTGCAAATATTGATACTTTCCATTTCTCTCTTGACATCTGTCAGCTTATTGGAATCCAAAATGCATTTCTTTTTAATTTCCAAAATACTATATTTGTCAACGAGTTCGCCAATAGATACGGGAATAGATACAGGAATACTACCTACGACACAATTAATAATATTTTCTTTCGAATATAATTCTCTGAACATTCTTGTATAGTTCCCTGTTTTCATAATATCTGAAAGTTGTCTTTTATACACACATATGGAATCATCGTATATGTTTCGAAACATGTAACTGTCTGATATACCAATTGGAACATCCACTGACAATGCATAATCAAGTGTGCTTGATATTCCTCGTCCTTCCATTCGGTCGTAGAGAAACAGATTCATTGTATTTGAACCCAGAAAAAAAAGCAAATCTTCATTTTCAAAAAAATCGGTGGAAACCATTAATTCAATTCCTGGTTTTCTCTCTATTGCAAAGCATTTTGAAATAACAAGTTCTTGGTCACCTATACTGCAATAGTGTCCAAGTGGAATAATAAATTTTATAATTGCATTGTCATATTGTTCATTCACGTATTGAATAATTTTGTCAAACCCTTTGTTTTCAAAGCCGAATCCAAATGAACCAAAAATGGGCACATCCGAACCTTTATTATACATTATAAATGCTTCATGTTCCACATTTGTAATAGTAGTTGGAACCTCGTAAAAAAGGGGACGCGGAATTCCATTTGGTGGTTTTGTTGGGTCTATATCCAATAATTCGTCAAATATGTCAGAAAATGTTTCGTGTAGAATTCCCACATTTTTTGCAGTATGTGTAATATTGTTGGAGGTTAACCAAGGCATTGTGGAAGTGTGATAATTGTAAATGATTTTGTCAGGGCAAACTTCTTTTACTGCATTCAAATATTCAGCTTCTGACGAAACCTCTTTATATATACACATTGGCAAACATTTGGCAAGGCGAATTCCATATTGATAAACACCACACGCCTTGTGTACATTGTTTAAAAATAATATTTTCATTTATATGTTGAATATATTATTTACATTTATATCATTGGCAAATTATATATTTCAAAAATTGAAAAAAAATAATATTATATTTTGTAATGCAATAAAAAAGAACATGAGTGAAAAGAATAATGTATGGATGCACATATTTGAACAAGTCAAATATGACCTGTTAGAAGACAAAATTATTTCTGCAACCGATATTAAAAATGCCGGAAAAAACTGGAATGGAAAAAGTAATCAGTTTGAACCAAGATTGTTGTGTAAACAGGATTCTGATGAGGACCGACCCGAAATATTCAAGAAAAATAATTTGTGCATCATATCCATTAAAAATGGCGATTACTTATTGACCAAAAACAACATTTATTTCCCACTCAGCTACCATGGTGAAGGGGAAATACGACTACTTCGCAAAAACAACAATTCGCTAATTTTGAATATTGGAAATAGTGAAAGTTCATTACTGGATAATCTACGGTATTCGGGTGTATTTGAAACAGAGGATTTTCTTAACGAACCAATTTTGTTTGGACCTCTGTTGTCGGGGAGACATCGATGCTCATTTAATACAACCATTGGCACCAAAGAAGTAAGTGTAGACGGGTCACAATATGAAACAGATGCATGTTACGAAAGTGAGAACAAAGTGCTTCTTATTGAATGCAAGGCAAAAAACAAAATGGAAAGTTTTAATATTCGACAGTTGTATTATCCATACAAGGCTATTTATGACAAAGTTGTTAATAAAAAACAGATTATTCCATTATTTATAAACAAAAACAAAGATGATACAATTCACGTTTGGAAATTTCAATTTATGAATCCAAATGTTTTGACAAGTTTACAACAAATTGATTATAAAGTATATAAATTTGTATAAATAAAAAATATTTTATATTTTTTGGATTTTTTATTTATTTGAATCAATATTTTTTGGATTTTTTATTTCTTTGAAACAATATTTTGAATATAATTTATTTTTTTGATTCGCAGATTTCCTCAATAATTTGGTCCACACTGATTTTCGGCGACCAATTTAGAGACCGGAGTCGTTCTCCCGCCCCCTGAATGTGGCAAACATTTTCGCAACCAAGTAGCGGATTTGTTTGAATAACCAACTGCTCTCCATTAAAAAACTGGTTGCCACGTTTTTCCAAATTGATTCCAAATTTACGATAGACACTTTCTACCAAATCCTGGATTTTCACATTCTCGTTTCTGCATACCAAATAATCATTGGGCAACTCGTCTTTCATAATGTGAACCAGGGCATTTGCAACATCGCTCACGTGCAAAATATCTCTACTCGAGTCCAAATTTCCCAAATGGATTGGTTCACGAGCATTTGCAGCATGTTCCGCCACTTTGTTCAGCAAAAACTGGTTCCCCTTGTCTTTGCTTTCTGTCGTGAAAATTACCGCATTTGAGAAATTATATCCATTTTGGCGATACATTTTTACCAAATTGTGTGCAAGTGTTTTTGCAATGGAATAAGGATGCAGATGGTTCATATGTGTATCATCTTCCTTTACAACATACGTTCCATGCCCCTTGTATATTTCACTGCTAGATGCATTAATCAATTTGGTTTTTAAACTTTGTCTCTCAATAATTTCGCAAATAACGGCAGTCGACATTCCATTGGTAATCAACGTTTCCAAACAATTTTCTCGTGCATACTGCGAACTTGATATCCCCGCCAAATGCACTATAAAATCCGGTTTCACAATTTCAAAAATGTTGTTCAATGTAAATCCATCATTCATGTCTGCGTGGAATTGGGTTGTTCCATGAAAAAAATTTGCATTAAGTGTGCGATTGATTCCATAAAGGGTATATTCACCCATTAGTTGCTTGGACAACTCGGTCCCAATTAAACCGGTGTTTCCAGTAATTAAAACCTTCTTCTTCTTGCTGTATATTTCTAACTGGGGAAATGGGAAAATTAGTTGCCCGCCCATCTCCAAATACTCATCTTCGCGCTTGATAATCTCATCTCTAAAATGCCACGGTAAAACCAGCAAAAACTTGGGCGGATTTTGACGCATGGTTTCTTCGCTAATGATTGGAATACCCGTGTTTGTCATTTTTCCAACTTTGTTCAAGTTGCGTTCAACTGCATATGGAATCAAAGATTCGCCAATGTTGGCAAACTGAAGCAAACAATTGCCCTTGGTGGATGCACCATAAATGTATACTTTCTCTCCATTTTTGTTGACCGTGCTAATAATTGTTTTTAATTTATTTATTTCTGCGGAACAACCATTGACAAAATTGGAATATGTCTCTGGTTTTCCAAGATTGAGTAAACGTTCTTTTTCAAGTATTTGACTAATTAATGCGGTGCATTCTGTGAAGTGGGTAGATTCCATCTTGGCAAAGTAGAGGCGGAAACTGCCTCCATTGCATTCGTTGAATGAGACATTGAATATCTTGAAACCCGCCTCTGTTGCAATTTGATGGACTTGTTTAAGCGAATAATACTCCAGATGTTCGTGACATATGGTGTCTATACTATTGCGCTCCAACATGGTCGGCATATAACTTTGCTCACATGTCCAGATGCCATTGTCATCCAAGAGAGAATAAATGTCTTTGGCGAATTGAACTGGGTCAGGCAAATCGTAAAACATCGAAATGGATGAAATCGACTTGCACTTAATATCACCAAACCTGTTAACCACATTCTCTCGAGTAAAATAAGTGGGCAAAAGTTCAATGTCACCATACAGATGAGCAAACTGTTTTCCGGTAGGGTCCACACCGATTCTGCGAATATTGGCTGAATATAGTTGAAGCATGGTCGAATCATTGCTTCCAATGTCAATGACTATATCACCTGATTGCAAATTGTGAATGTGTGAAACAATCTCTTCCTGATATTGTTTTAGATGGGCGCGCATCGTGTTGCTGATTCCAGACATATATCCGTATTCGTGCTCGTATAATTCGGATTGATTTGTGGATTGTTTTAGCTGTAAAAGTTCGCATGATGTGCACAAACAAAGGGTTATATCAGTCTTTGGTGTAGAGAAATCTCCGTAAATTGGAAATCGCGATGTAATATATTGTTGACCTAACTTAATAACATCCACTAGTTTATTCTCTTTACAAAGTCTACAAGTATTTATTATCGAAACAACGTCAGCCATTGTGTATAATAATTTATATGTTAAAATCTTTATATCAAATTAACTAAATAATGTACGATTTGCTCAATATTTGCAGTGCTTCTTCCTTTCCATAAATTTGACCAATCTTGATAAATTTGTCGGTCTCTCCATCTTTGTAATGTCTCAGAAAATACTTGATGCAATTTAAATCGTGTTCGTTCACATCTGCAATGTCATTGAAAAATCGGGATTTTGGGTCAGATTTCTCTACAAGAACCGCAATAATTTTATGGTCACCGCCGTTTTCATCCTCCGTAAAAATACCGCCAATCACTTTACATGAGACCATTGTTCCAGGATGTATTGCATAATCGCACAAAATGATAATATCGAGTGGGTCACCATCATCGGACAATGTGTTTGGAACATATCCATAATTATAAGGGAATACGTTTGAATTATGCAGTATTCGGTCCAATGCTAAACATTGGTTTTCTTTGTCAAACTCGTATTTGAGATTGGAACCCTTGCTGATTTCAATAAAAGCCTTTACGTTAGTGTTGCAATCCATTTGTATTTAGATAATTAGACAAAAGTTTTATATGCGTTTTGTTCAGAATATTTTATATATTAATTTTATAATGAGTTTTTTCACCAGCAAAAAGTACAATACTGCTACACAGATTGAAGCATTTATAAATTCATTAAAAGACACAATTAATTATGAAGAAATATTGAAAACTGATCCAAATGAATTTAATGAAGAAAAACTGTGTAAATATATTAGTAGCGATAATTTTAAAGAACATGAACAAAAATGTTTAAAATTTTTTAGGCACCATATATTAAGCCGTGGATGTCTTGACTTGAGTTTTAAAAAAATTACATTAAAAAAAATTCATTCACCCATTTGTTTATTTAGTGAAATGAATTCTGCAAAAATAGTTTTGTCAATTTATAAATTAATGGATAGAATAAAAAAAGGTGAAACTGGAGGAATGGATGTGAATTTTTTCTTTGGAGAAAAGTTTAATGAAATATTACTGCTTAATTCCGATTTTACATATGATGATTTTGAAAAAGTCATTGGTAAAGTTGATTGTGATTTACCAAGTAAATCGTTTTTTGCAAGAGGTAAAAAAACAAAAAGACAACGCGTTCGAAAAGGCAAGGGCAAAACAAAAAGTCGTCGTTAAACCCCTTTCGGTACAAAATAATTGGACGCCAATATGGAAATTGTTCCCAATACTTTCTTCCAATTTAAGGTCTCATTATCAAATGCTATGCCATAGACATATGACATAACTACTCCAAAATAGGAGAGAGGTGCATATATCTCTGGTTCCAATCGATAAGACGCAAAAAATCTTAGAAAATAACCAAGGGTTCCGATGATTCCATTGGTTATTACTGCTATACCAACACGACTTTTGTCCGCGGCATCGAGACCTGATTCTGTATCTTTGTAATTGTAAACCATATATGCTGTTAATAAAACTGCTCCTAAGAAATAAGATATAAAAACGTGGTTCCAATTGTTTGGAGTTTTGATTCGGCGAACTAGGAAATAAATGAACGCTTCGGTTAAAGCCGCTAGCAAAATCATTACAAGTCCATAATTAAAATTCTCTTTTTTATCTTCTTTTGAATCTTTCTCTCCATCTTCTTTTTTTGAATCTTTTGAATCTGTATAATTGCCATAAAAGAAAAACGCCAATCCAATTAGAACCAGTATATACGAATTGTGCCATAGTGTTCCCGCCAACAACAAAATCATCAATGGATAACTATTGAATATGGCAAATGAAACACCTGAATCCAAATTGCGGAATCCTTCATAAGAGAAAAAGACGTGAGAGAGATTGATTAGACCCAGTGTTATGGAATCCAATGAAAAGAGAGAAGATTTAATAAAAGACCAATTTACGAAAAATACTGATATCAAAACATAAGTGATTAGTCGCGTCCACAATTGCAAAGAACTTGAAATCCCAATTTTTTTCACAAAGATTGGATAAAGACTTAGAAGTGATTCAGATGCTAATTTTGATAATATTTCCAAAAACATTTATACTTTGTAAAGATATTTTAAGTGAGAGAAACATCAAATCAAATTATTTGTAAAGGAGGGAACCTTGTTCTATGAAATATATTTTATTTATAAAGGAGGGATTTTTATTGGTAAATTTTTGAAATAGACACGCCCATAATGGGCGTATTTCAATTTTTACCAATATCTGACCCTTGAAAAAATAAAATGGAACATTTTATTTATACAAGGGTTTAAAGGGAACCTTGGTTCCCTTTATATGGCAACTATTATTATTGTTGTAATTGCAGTTTCAGCATTGATTGTCGTATTTGGATTTGTCTATTATTTCTGGTGTAAGAAAAACACACCAATGCAAACAACCGAGTTTTCATTTGACGATGTATACCAATATCAAGAGGCCAGAATATAAACATAAAAACAACTTGATTTATATTACTATAATATGAATCAAGCAACAATTGACACTTATATAGAAGCGTTAAGAAATACAAACGAAGACGATGCATATGATGCATATGAAGTTATAACTCACACAAAAAATGTAATTGAAAAATCATTTACATATATGATTCGCCGTTTTAGTCCGGATTCGCTGTTATACAATATGCCTTGTTTATTCTATAGAGACGGTAATTGGTACAAATATTCTGGACATAATCCAGAGCGTATATCAATGAATACAGCGATACTATTGATTGACCAAGAATTGTTCAAATTGGTTAAAAGAAACTTATTAACAATCCAAAAACGAATGATAATGAATATGTTTTTACGCAATGAAGAACTGGTTTTAGACAATCTTAATACGCAGAAAACCCATCTTGGTATTCTAAAGAATCTAAAAATAAACAGTGAACAATATATTATTATCAAAGCAGTTATGGAGTATCTTTTTACATTTGACGATAAAATATATGCAGATGAATAATCAAGATAAAGAGATTTTCTCTCAATTATAAAATGTCAAAAACCATTGTCAGTTTTGATATCGGCATCAAGAATTTGGCATATTGTATTTTCACTGTTGGAGCAGATTCTTTGATTATTCGCGACTGGAATGTGATTAATTTGCTAGATGCAGGGGGGAAAACATCATCTGTACCTGTGTGCAATTGTCAAAAAGCCAAATCCGGCATTTGTGGGAAAAAAGCAACCTATGTATTCGATAACAATTATTTCTGCAACGTCCATTCAAAAAATTCTGGGAAGCTTTTGCCAACAAAGGAGTGTTCAATGCCCGCTATCAAGAAGTTGAAAGTGGATGAACTCACACAATTCTGCGCCAACCATTTTATTACAATTGATTCCAAAGATAAGAAAACCGCAGTCTTAGAGAAAGTCCAGACACATTTTGAAAAAAACACGCTGAAACTAATTCCGAAAATTAAAAAAACAAATGCCAACCAACTGCATTTGGTGGATATTGGCAAAAGAATCAAAACAAATTTCGACGCAAAATTCACTCCATTTATGAAGGAACTGACCCATGTAATTCTGGAGAACCAAATCTCGCCGATTGCAGGGAGAATGAATACAATTCAAGGAATGGTGGCTCAATACTTTATTATGACAACAGAGACATTAATTATTGATTTCATATCATCGGCTGGCAAACTGAAAGGTTTAGCAATAAATGAAACCACCGATTACAAAACGCATAAAAAGGACGGTATTCATTTTTGCACACGGTTTTTGGAGGCAAACACTGAAATATCTACTTATAAATCAGTTATTGAAGCATCTGCAAAAAAAGATGATTTGGCGGATTGCTTTTTGCAAGGAATTTACTATTTGAAAAAGCAAAATATAATAAACTATTCGGAGGATTTAAAAATAAAGATTGTTTAATAATAATATTAGGATGGAATCATTTGACTTAGATATTAACAATCTTGAACCAATTACTTTAGATTTTGACTCTGGTAGCACAGGTGGTGCCGAATTATTGATGAATATGAAAAAGACTAGTCCACAAAGTTCAAAATTTGATTTAGGCGATTTGGACAGCTTTGAAGCTGAAATGAACAATTTGTCATCTGCATCTTCATCATCATCTTCATCTTCATCTTCAGGCGATACTAAAGTGCTTAGCGGATTGTCCAACTTTTTTGGTTTTGGCGGCTCAAAAGAGGAAGAACCTGTTAAAATTGGATTAGGACAGGCAACAAAAGAAACTGGTGCAGGAACCACCAAAACATGGGATGGCTATGGAAAATTCACCGATATCCCATCCAATTCAGACAAACCAATTAATTCAAAGATGTCGGACCGTGAAAAGTTGCGAAAGAAGAAAATGATGATGAAAAGGTTGGAAGAGTGGCGCGCCAAGGGGCATGTTTCCGGTGCCCATTTCAACAATGACTCAACCTATGAGGAAGTAGAGGACGAGTATGAAACTGCATTAGAAGACAAGAAGAAGGGCGAGAGCAAGAAGTTGTACAGTTGGTGGTTCATGACTTTTGTCAATACAGTGGAGTATGCAAATGCGGCATTCAATCCATTTGATATTAATTTGGATGGCTGGGGCGAACAGGTGAGCGACGATATTGACAGTTATGACGAGATTTTCAGCGAACTGCACGAGAAATACAAGGGCGGCAAATTGGCGCCGGAAATTGCGCTGCTTCTTCGTCTCGGTTTCTCCGCAGCGGTCGTCAATTTTACCAATCGCGCATTGTCGTCGGCCACACCCGGATTCAATGACGTCATCCGTCAAAGTCCTGAGCTGATGAAGATGTTTACTAATGCAACTGTGAATTCAATGTCGCAACAGAGTCCCGGGTTTGCATTTGCCAATAATTTGGTGAACCCGGAACCGACTGGTATGTCAGGTCCTCCCCCCAAATCAATTGACCCAAGAACTGCGTCTGCACCGCAAAGGCCAGGAATGGTGTTTACCGACCAACAATCGAGCAGACCCGATATTAATGCAGGGCGTGGAGTAATGTTTAGTGAGTCTGGTGTTGATTTGAACAATAAGTTTGAGAGCGTAAATGGGAGACCACCAATGAGTCAAATGAATCAAAGACAAGAGATGTCTGGACCCAAGAATATTGACTCTATTTTGAGCGGATTGAAGCCAAAGACGGTGAATATTCAAGAGAATCGGGACAGCGATTCAATGATTAGTGCGTCGTCCCTCAAAGATTTGAACGGAGATGTCCCGCGTTCGCGTAGGAAGAAAGGTTCTGACAGAAACATCGTTTCACTTGATATCTAAGTAATTATATAAAATAATTGAAATATTTGAAATATTTTATATATTTAGGACTAGTATATACAAAATGGCAGCAAACACTTTATGGGTTGCGGGCGGTCAAGGTGGAAATACTATTGCAACAAGCACAGATGGTATTACTTGGACAGGTCGCGGTGCCAATGTTTTAACTTCTTATGCATCAGATGTTGCATATGCAAATGGTTTATGGGTTGCTTTAGGAAACTCTGGATTTAAAGCAGGAAACAGCGTTGCGACAAGCACAGATGGTTTGACCTGGACTGGGCGTGGTATAATTTTTGCGAATGCGTCAGGTCGCGTTGCATATGGAAATGGTTTATGGGTTGCTGTTGGATATCCAGAGAATATTCCTAGTGGAAACACAATTGTAACAAGTACTAATGGAATTAATTGGACAGGTCGTAGTACACAGTCATCTGGTGTTTTTAATGTTTATGGAAATGATGTAGCATATGGCAAAGACGCATCTAATAATAATTTATGGGTTGCAGTTGGTGGTTCTGGAAACAGTATTGCAACAAGTACCGATGGAATTACATGGACGGGTCGCGGTTCTACTGTTATTTCTACTGGATGGTCTGTTGCATATGGAAATGGTTTATGGGTTGCTGGCGGTGATGGTAGGGTTGCAACAAGTACGGATGGAATTACTTGGACAGCTCGGGTTTCATCTGCTTTAGATCGAGTACAATGTGTTATATATGCAAATAATTTATGGGTAGCAACAAGTTCATATACTGGATTAAGTGTAACCACTATCGCAACAAGCACTGATGGAATCACTTGGACAAGTCGTAACACAACGTCTGGTGTATTTACTAATTATGCACACAGTATAGCATACGGAAACAATTTATGGGTTGCGAGTGGTTACTACTCGGGACCAAGTGGAAACACTATTGCAACATCAGATGATGGAATTAATTGGACAGGTCGTGGTAAAACTGTTTTGACTACGGTTGGTCGTGGTATTAGTGCACCAACCGTATCAGTAACAGTTCTAAGTTTTTCCCTTCCTTTAAAAAACATTGGAGACGCACCTTTTACCATTACCCCTCCTACAACCAACAACAGTACTGGTGCAATGACATATACAAGTTCGAATTTAGCGGTTGCAACAATTGATGGAAGTACAATGACCATTGTTGGAATGGGCACTTCAACTATTACTGTAACTCAAGCAAGCACTGAAACTAGCACGTCTGCAACAACTACTGCAACACTTACAGTAGAAAATGTGAAACCTGTAGTAGGCGATTTTTCTGCAATAACAAAAACATTTGGAGACACATCTTTCTCCATTGTTGCGCCAACATCCAATAGCACTGGTGCCTTCACTTATACAAGTTCGAACACAGCAGTTGCAACCATTGCTGGAACCACTGTAACCATTGTTGGAGGCGGCACTTCAACCATTACTGCATATCAAGCAATCACCGCGGATTACGGTTCTGCAACAATTACTGCAACCCTTACAGTAAATAAGGCAACACCAACAATAACTAATTTTTCTGCAATAACAAAAACATTTGGAGATGCGTCTTTCAGCTTAGTAGCTCCAACATCCAATAGCACTGGTGCATTTACCTATACAAGTTCGAATACAGCGGTTGCTACAATTGCTGGAAGCACTGTAACCATTGTTGGAGGCGGCACTGCAACCATTACTGCTAGTCAAGCCACAACAACAAATTATTTAGCTGAGACAATTACTGCATCCATCACTGTGAGCCAAGCAACGCCCACAATAACCAAATTTGATGTCCCTGCAAAAGCATTGGGAACCGCACCTTTCAGCATAGCTCCTCCTACATCTAATAGTAGCGGTGCTTTTACTTATACAAGTTCTGACACATCAGTTGCTACAATTGATGGGAGTATGGTCACCATTGTTGGATTAGGTAATACAACTATTACTGCAGTTCAAGAAAGCACAACTAATTATTTACCTGCAACAACTACTGGAATCCTTTCCATAATGGTTAATGTGCCTTTATCTATTGCGGTTGGTTCAGGTGGAAACAGCATTGCGACAAGCACAGACCTTGGTCTTACATGGACAGGGCGTGGTACAACTTCTTTTACAACGGCAGGTTATGGAGTGGCCGGACCGGCCGCTTATAATGTCTCCACTAGTAATTTAACAAATTCTTTCTATATTGCAACTGGTAATAATACCTTTTTAAAATCTACAGACGGTGTAACATGGACATCAATTGTAGGAACTAATTTAACATCTGGATTTGTTTCTTATTGGTCGGGTACTATGTGGATTATTTGTGGTTTGAACAACATTAATTATGGTACTAATTACGCTACATCTACAGATAATGGATTAACTTGGACATATAGAAAAATGACTGCAATTGACTATGTATATGGGCTTTATAATAATGGTTCATTGTGGGTTGCTACTGGGCATGGAAATGGTATTGCAACTTCAAGTGATGGAATCACGTGGGTAGGAAGAGGATATAATTTTTCGAGTGGCGAATCTGACGTAGTTTGGGGAAATAATATATGGGTTGCAGTTGGAAGTGGCAGCTGGGGGAATTCAATCGTAACAAGTACAGATGGTATAACTTGGACTGGACGTGGAATTACTATATTTTCAGCGGCTGCAAGAAAAGTTGCATGGAACGGTTCATTATTTGTTGCAGTTGGTTCTGGTGGAAATTCAATTGCATATTCAAATAATGGAACATCTTGGACTGGAAATAATACAATTTTTACATCAGGATTGAGTGTAGCATGGAATCAAAATATGTGGATAGCATTAGGTTCTGGTGGAAATACTATTGCATATTCTACAGATGGCATCACATGGTCTGGAAGCAATGATATAAGTGGTAATAAGATATATTGGTCATCAAATCTTAATAAATGGATAATATCAGTTACAAATAGTAGTACGTATTATACGTCATCTGATGGTATAAGTTGGTCATCCAATACACTTACAAGCGGAACAATAATAAATATGTTTTGGTCAAATTCAATCATTTACACAAAACCAACATTTGTTGCGGTTGGTCAAGGTGGTAACACACTTGTTAGTTCAACTAACGGTACAACATGGAGTGCCTCTCTAACTACCCCTTTCACAACTGCCGGATACGGCGTGGCCTGGAACGGAACTCAATGGGTCGCCGTCGGCTCCGGTACAAACACAATTGCCTATTCTGCTGACGGTTTAACATGGATCGGTAATTCAACTTTTTCTACTAAAGGAAACGATGTTGCATATGGCAAAGATAGTTCTGGCAATGGTTTATGGGTTGTGGCCGGTCAAGGCGGAAACTCATTAGCAACAAGTACTAATGGAATTACATGGACAGGCCGAGGTGTAACTGTTTTTACTAGTAGTGGATTGTGCGTAGCATTTGGAAAAGATGGTTCGGGGAATATTTTATTGGTTGCAGTTGGCGAAGGCGGAAACACCATTGCAACTTCAACCAACGGTCAAACATGGACCGGTCGTGGTGCTACTGTTTTTACTAGTCAAGGATTAGGCGTAACATATGCAAACAATCTATGGATAGCAGTTGGTTCAGGCGGAAACAGTATTGCAACTTCAACAAATGGAACTACATGGACTGGACTCGGTTCAAGTGTTTTTACTAAAGGAAACGGCATAAGATATACAAACAATTTATGGGTTGTGACTGGTCAAGGTGGAAACACCATTGCAACGTCTGTAAATGGAACAACATGGTTTGGTCGTGGCTCCACTGTTTTTACTACTGCTGGACATGATGTTCTAGGTATAAGAACCGCAGAACCCACGTTATTTTTTACGATTCCTTTGAAAAATATTGGAGATGCACCTTTTACAATTGTCCCACCAACATCTAACAGCACTGGTTTAATCACATATACAAGTTCGAATTTAGCAGTTGCAACAATTGATGGAAGCACGGTAACCATTGTAGGAATGGGTACTTCAACCATTACTGCAGTTCAAGCAAGCACTGACTATTTCATATCTGGTACAACTACTGCAACACTTACAGTAGAAAATGTAAAAGCTACATTAGCTGATTTTACTGCAATAACAAAAACATTTGGAGATGCTGCATTTATAATTACTCAGCCAACATCCAATAGTGATGGCATATTCACTTATACAAGTTCAAATACGGCGGTAGCCACTGTTGCTGGAAGCA
>Ga0247722_10000760_pt1 | contig 18722 bp, 17 predicted proteins | sample MSEWelMarce3H_FC_FD_189094 | JGI IMG/M metagenome (GOLD analysis project Ga0247722, IMG submission 189094) | Subsurface sediment microbial communities from gas well in West Virginia, United States - MSEEL Well Study Marcellus 3H_FC | ecosystem: Environmental > Terrestrial > Deep subsurface >... | reverse complement strand
GCAATGGCTTTGGACTTACAATAACGAGCGTCCGCACATGGGATTGGGCGGCATCACCCCGAAACAAAAACTGGCATTACATGCCTAGCCTCTACTTTTAAGTGAGCTTAAAAATGGGGGGATTACCTGCCGAAGTGAACTTTGCGCCATTGCCGGCTAGCAAGAGAAGCACAAACCCATTGTTACTGAGAAAACAGAATCGCTCTACCCCGCCTTGCTGCTGCATGTCTAAACAGAAGCGGCAGATTGCGCTCAAATATGACAGGTATAAATGCGCAAAGAAATATAAGGCAGAAAGGGAAGGAAAAAATATTGGGATTGTGCGGGATGAAAAGAAAAAAGGGCTCCAGCTAAGAAGCTGAAACCCTTATATTCTTTGGTGCCGACGGCAGGAATCGAACTCGCGACCCCCTGATTACAAGTCGAGATTTTTTCTCAACAAATCAACGTCATTGCCAATAAAATCAAGCACTTGGCATACCTACAGTTACTTGAATTTACCACCTTTTCACCCACCAACTACAGCAAAATTACAGCAAAAAATGTTGCATAAAGATGAAGTAGGTGCAGGTAAATTAGCACTATACATTGAGCAGTCATGTGATTGCTCACTCACAGTATAGACCATCCAATGGACCGTTTCCTCAACATTAAACAGCTTAGCGAAATCATCGGCCTTGCCGAGCAAACCATCTACAACCGCGTGAACACCGGCGGTGATTTACCCCCCACAATCAAACTCGGACGCTCATTGCGCTGGCGCGAAAGTAACGTCGAAGAATGGATGAACAGCAAACAGGCGATGCCTTCCAAACTAAGCCAAGCCAGCGTGGATTTAAGCTCACTCCTCACTAAACGACGCCGCGGGCGTCCGACCAAAGCCGAGCAGTTTGCAGCTCGGCAGCGCAGCCATTGCCAAGGGGAATCGCAATAGCTTATAGTCGCCTAGCCGCTGCTAATTCAGTGGTCGGGCGTAGGAACCCGGTTTGGACAAAGGCGCATCTGCGCCGCTTGGCGTTTGCTTGGCGGTTTGATGCGTCAGCATGGCTTCGCCTATGGGTGGGTCGTGTGGGCAGCCTTGGCTGGCCGGTCCCTTTGTCCCGGTATTCCTACCCTGCACGTTCCTGCCCACCTTCCGTAGGAAGAAGGTTTGCGGGCTGCTTAAACCGACAAAGGTAACTACAGCATGTCAAATACCGCAGTTCAACCCTCACCTCGTCTACCATCCGACGTCATCAGTAGCATTAAGCGCTTGCCATCCATTGAAATGCAGACTCAAGCTTTCTTCAATGCAGCTCAATCAAGCGGCGGAAGTGAGTACGAAATCAAACTCAGCTGGAATGGCTTTCGCGTCCACATGAACTATGCCAACGAGCTTCCTTTTGGCCAAGGAACAACACTGAAAGATTTTTTAATCCTTCGCGATACTTATGTCCCAACCCAATATCGCAAGCGGGGCTGGTTTACCCAATATTGCGTGTTTTGCAGCCAACTTGCAGCTCAACATTTCATCATCGCTAGCGAGCTACCCTCGACACTTAGTCTCCACTTAGCAAAGCATGGTTTTATTGCACATCACCCAGATTTTTACATGCTAGATGACGCGTACTGATATGCATCGGTGAAGGCACGGTTTTTAATTCCGTGCCTTTTCATTGCGGGGCCTACAACTCAACAATTGCCTGATTGATTCAATAAACAATAACACCAAGCTTCGCGTTAAGTATCCATAAGCGACTTCAGCATGGTTGCGGGCTCTGCATAGATTGGCAGTCGTGTCATATACGGCAAAGTTGGCACGGTCACTTCGCCGAGCTTGAACTTCATACTTAACTTTTTTGTTTCTGCAAACAACTTGAGCACTTGCCCACGTACTCCGCTAAATTGCTGCATCGCAGCGAGAGCCGCCAATTCTGTATTCAGACCATCCCTATCTCGCTGGCGAACCAGCTGAACGATAAATGCCTCGTGCTCTTTGAAACGCTGCGGCGCAATGCGCCAAGTCCAAGTTGTATCGCGAACTTGTTTGATGCGTTTTTCTGTATGCAGCAGTTCATAGTGCTTAAAACGCAAATGCTGTCCTGCCAGTCTTGCATCGTAAATCGTACCGATGTCTATCTGCTCTCGGTCGATTAAGCCTTCCTTACCTGCGGTACCCACAAGTATCCAAAGCAACTCATCATCACCTTGTTCGAACACGACAAGGTGCGTCGAAGCCACGCCTTTTGTTTTGTCATACGCTCGCCCTGGCGCATCTCGTGCAATCCGAAATGCGTTCAATTTGGCAACCAAGCGGTGCAATTTTGTCCGTGCGACAACCCCACTTATCCAATAGTAATGGCCGGATTGCATATACAACTGCAGCAACTGCATTGCAGCGGTTTGGTTTTTTGGGATTTTGATATTGAAAGTGGCAAGCATAGCGTCACACACGAGGTTAGATTTTTGGTATAGCGCCAAACCCGCTAGACATGCATGCAATGAGACTGAAGCGTATTGAATAATGAACTGGGAATTTAGATGCTAAAAAAACCAATCAACGCACAACGATCATCGATTTGGCGCTATACCGAGCGTGGACAAACCAAAAGGAATCTGTAGCGAAAGATGCGCCAACATCATCGAACACCGTTCGACGAGGGGCGCGCCAACGCCCATCGTCAATCATCTCCAGCCGTGCTGGAATCCGCTTGCCGGCGGATAGTCTTGTAGCGCGTAGTGCTCGTAATGGAGCTTGCTGCGTGCAAGAGGGAGGCAATGGACTAATACCGAACCTTCGGTTCGGAGTAACCCCATTGCTTTATCTCGTGAATAGCCGAGCAACACTCGGCGTGCCGGTGCGAACACGAAACGGGCCTGGGGAGCAAATGCCCCAGTGTTCCTGACTATTTGAAAATCGGGTGAGAGTCCCGACCGGTTTGCCGCAAGTAATTGCGGAAGTCGTGCTGAACAGGATGGCTGCGAAATCGCATACAGTGATGTATGCCTCGAACCGACAAAGCAAGTGCTTTGGACGGTTCGGGCCAGCGGGCAAGTCACTCAGAGTAGCGTCTGAGAAGCTGCCAGCGGCGCTGAGAGCTTAAACCTGTAACGGCGCCCCATCGGGGTGCTGTTCAGAAAGTGCAAGTGCAATCTAGGGCCAACAGTGCCTGCGAAAATGGTGGAAACAACAAGAGTACAAATCGATTAAAGAGTAAGGCAGGGGCTTCTCCCGGTTCGCCCGCCCAAACACGGTATCCAGCCCGTTTCGATTTGCTTGCTTGTGAGCCAGTTGCGTACTGCATGAACGTAAGAAGATAGTCTAAGTGGTGCGAAATGCGCTCGGAAGTACGGTACGGTTGGCACTGTATCGTAACGGAAGTAACGACTCCGCAAATCTCGAGAGCGTATGAGCGAGTCTTTTCGGCGATGACGCCTGATCGAAAGTCAGGACGAGCTGTGAAGACGACAAGACGCAAAGATGATGCAATAAACGGTGGAATGGCTGAGTGCGTTGGCGCGCACTCAGCATGGGGATTTCAGTTTGGCGACTGAAATCCTCCGGACGCTCCACGCGAGCGAAATATTCAACATTGCTGACTGTGTCAGCACTAAAACAAAAGGAACAGAGCTTAGGACAACAATGGGGCATGCATTTTTCTTGAAGGCCATACTGCATGCCGATAATTAACGAGGTCATCACTCACTCGGCCCCCTTCAATGAAGGGGGCTGTTTGGGCTCTACACGGCAAGCCAGAAATGTCGATTTTTTTAGCCTCTAGTCACAGTGAAGCCCAAGAAACAATAGGCACTTTTCTGCCTACTTAGGCTAATTATCGCTATTAAAGGCACAATCATGCCTTTTAAATAATACTGCTTCTACAGACATCAACAACATGATTTAAGCGCTACCGGCGCTGAACCAACGTGACAAAGATCCGAAAAATAAAAAGCACGCAGTGCAACAAACAGCACATTTCTGCCGTTTATGCAATAATCCAAGCTTAAGAGGCACAATTTAGCCCATTAATTTAAATGGGCTACGCAAGCCTTTGCGTGCGGCTAACTAAGGATAAGTTCAAATGCAATTGACCTCGTATGAAATCGAAACCGAGCTTGGCGAGAAAATCAAAAGGCTCAGAATTAGCCGGAATCTTGACCAAAAGACCGTTGCAGAACGATCTGGGATTAGCGTCCGAGCTTTGCGGAATTTGGAATGCGGCAACGGCTCGTCACTACACACATTGGTTGTCGTTCTGCGTACACTCGGCCGCGAAAAATGGTTCGATACTATCGCGCCGGTAGCTACTATTGACCCTCTGATGCTCACACGAGAAGCAAAACCTAGACAGCGTGCGAGTAAGCCGAGAAAATCGAAAAGCAAAGCATAATACAAAGGCCGCAACCTAATGTATTGCGGACCTTAGACTCGACATCCGCACTTCGGCCTTAACGGACAGTAAAAATCTCTTTGGCGTTAGACGGTATCAGTGTGCCACTACAAACATGACCATTCGTCATTTTGCACAAGGGCATCTTTTCAACACTCCTTACTTGTAAACATTAAACGATTAGAATAAATTTACACTATATGTGTGATAAATATTCATCACCTGTTCTGGGTCGTTAGCAAGCTAGATTCGTTGTCATCACTAAACACCCTCTTCAAACCACCTCACCAAAAAGAGTACGAGCATGGATTTTGAAAAACCCATAATTAAAAGTGACGCTGCCGAAGGCCTAATTAAGCGCCTTACTGGATTAAATATACTAACTAGTCCGGCAAAAAAAGATATAGAAATACCTGGACAATCTGTTGCGTTGTTCATTAGAGGAAAAATTGACTGTACAATTGAAAATACTAATATATTAATTGCGACATTCGAAGCTCCAGCAGTATTCAACGGATTGATCTATAGCTCAGGAATCTACAAACTTAATCTTTGTGCTCGCACACGCGTAAATTATGCGCTATTTAGCCAAGAAGAATGGGATGACATACTCGGAGAAAATAACGATCTTGCGATGATGACCCTCAAAGAGCTAAGGCGAACACTTGCCTTTCTCAAAGACAAAATTGGGATCTACACAGAAAAGCAAGCATACCGTCAAATCAAACATTTCATGGAAGACTACATAGAAAAGGAACACCAAGAGAAATCTCTTCTTTCTTTCATAGAAGAGCGCTCTCCTTTATCCAGAAGCATGATCACAAAAATTATATACAACCTACGGGTAGGTGGTTATATAGAAATGGAAGATGGAATTTTAATCGACATTAAAAAAGAACTTCCCAAAAGCTACTAAACAAAATAGTAATACTAACAGTTTAGAAAGTAAAGCGATGTTGATGTGAATTGACGCTATATTTGTAGCCATTTTTCAACTGCATTTTAGGTGAACTCATTTACCTCTAAATGACATTTCTTTCTAAACGCTTAGTAATACTTTACATATACCAAGAGCACTTGCCAATCTACCACAATCAGTAAGCACATAAGTAGCTTAAAAGTTTTTAAATCCAAAAAAATTTAATCATATGAGCCACGACGCTTACCCAAAGCTTTGCGAGCTAGGGTAAGCATCCGAATTGAATCACCCTGAAAATTCCTAGAGTTAAATTATAAATTAGCTTCTTAATAACGAACATCCTATGCAATGCTATTTAGCAATAAAATCAGATCAGACGCATTATTTTTACTTAATGATTTCAGGTGCTCAATTTCCTCTATCGTTTTACGACGCTCATCCGGGTCAGTAATAAAATAAAGACGACCACTCAATTTCTTAATACGATACTCAACATAAGATTCCACAATTTCGCTCCTCATCTAATTAACAATGAGCGCAAGTATATGGATAAATTTATTTTGACAGCCTAGGCCGATACAAATAGCACTTTCATAGTAATTTTATTATGTGCATGACGGTGCCCAAACCTACTACTGAATAGGCTGCTCATTCAATAATGATGAAAACGATAACGCCAGATTCGGCTACTTCACACCAAGAACTGAAGCACATTAAGATATTAATCCGAGGCGCACGACACAGCGAACATCTAACCCTACCACCCTAGACAAGTGCACCAGACCATTAATGTGAGCTGGCGCATCGGAATAGAAATCGCAAGCTGCCGCAGCAAAAAGTCCGCTTGTGCACAAGATGGATATTGACCCAACCACTGCCACGTATTTTCGGCCCATCAATATGTGCTCGCCCGAACCTGAGCCAAACAAAAATACTCATCAAAAAATAATAATACCCATTACACACACAGTAATGCGGACGGGAATATTATTAGGGCAATAAACAAGCGGGTTTGTAAGCTGTACTAATCGAAAACCGCCATCACTACAAAAACCATCAAAGAATTCAATATGAAAATACTTAATTATTTGCTTCTATTAATACCTGCTATTTGTCCAGGCACGTCTGCAACTGCCGCCACCTTTGAAATAAAACCACAAATCTTTAATGGTACCGGCGCAGATTCTTTTTGCGATGCGCTACGCCAAGAGATTAGAACAAGTGCATTAGCCGCAGCTAAAGCAGAAGCAAAAATATTAACCGAAACACAAATTAAAGCGTTACAAAATTCAGCCTGCACATTTACCAACAGAATTGTTCAAAGAAACGGTAGATATGACATTAATTATCATATTGCGGCGATCCGTGTGCCCACCAGCCGAAAAAATGAAAGCAACTTATATGTTTTTATCACCTCATCACAAGGCTTCAGTACTTCAGGCTTCCCCCCAAAAGCAAAAGCAGAACCAGGAATAACAACAGGGTCATATTACGGGGCATACAACTTGATGTCAGCATTCACCAAAACGTATGTTGGGCCATACGCCAGCACACTGAGTTACGTTAAAGCCCCCCCCCCCACAAGACAGCAGCGTTACAACCTCAAGCGCAGCAACGGCGTCAGTTGGTGGCAGCGTTAACGTATCAGGAAATGGTTTAAATGCACAAATAGATATCGGTTACTCCCACAGCACAACACGCATATCAAGTAATGGCGACTATGATCGTACACAAAACTTCTTTGAGAGCATCGATAACAAGCGCTACCTAGTTACGCGCTTGACCCCTTCAATTGGAGCCCCACTTTTAGGTGCCGTATCTTCTGTAATTCAAACAGGAAAAGGTGCCGGTGCGGTCAGTAAAGTGCTTACAGGAAACTGGACCCCAGATCTTTCTACAATTTACGTAATCGAAGGCATCGACGAAAAATTACATAACAATTTCCCTGTCGTAATTCGAACCGGCGCACAACTCATGCAGGCAGAAAAATACAAACGCTGCACCGCCGTATCTAGCCCATTTGGTGGCGGAGCGATGTGGTGGAGCTGTGACACCTCTACTTATCGTGAACTGTATAACAACAAAGTCGAAGATGTGACTGAGCTGAGCATCACAACCACTCCAGATAACGATTCTGGCCTTGTTTTAAATATTGAGTGATTAACAGAAATATTTTAAATGATTCTGCGCACTCCAAAATTAAATCTCTCACAGATTAATATCATAAAGCTGATATAAAAATGACTTCATCTAAAACACCACCACTCGCTTTATCAATATATACAATCGCGACCACAACGATGATCCTTTCAGGTTGTGGTGGTGGAGAAACGGCACCCGACCAAACAAAGACAGCAGCCCCCCCCACCAAGCTTGCAAACGACTGGTTCTGCACAAGTTGCTGCCCCCAGCTCAGATAACATGCCACCCGCACAAGTAGCGCCAGGCGATCTGATCTCTGGCACAACAACATTACTCAAATCACGCGGTAGCAATAGCGGAGTTAGTTTCAGCAATAGAGATCCAATTGGCCTATGTCAATCGTTGCGCACACAAGCAAAATTAGCCGCTGAAATAAATGGCGAAACAATGTCGGATCAGGATTTAGATGACCGAGTTTGCACTTATGGACGCTTTGGCAATCTGCATTTTAGCCAAAATGAATTAGCTAACTATTACGGCGTGTCAAAAATGGCAGATCATACAGTGCGATGGGCTGCTTTTATCTATAAAGATTCTTACGACAAGGAACAAATTTACTTATGGATAAATAGTAGTGGTGCCGGCTTTATGCAAGACAACCAAAACATCGGTACAAGCTCTACGGGATCTGCCAATAGCTTTAGTACCTTAAATATGCACTGGGGTTTTGGTCCCATTACAAAATTTGATAACTACTATGATTCAGAAAAGATTAAATCCTGCGTAGAAACCAATTCCTGCCCTAGCTGGTTAACAAACTCACTCAGGCTCACCCAACAAAATAACGCAACCGCGATGTTCCCGCAGAGTAGTCAGAATGCCATGATTACAACGCTGGACACCTCTGGATTTTCCGTTGGCATTTCAGCTGGAGTAGGCAAGACCGGCCCTTTTTTTCAATTCAAAGGGGGGTATAGTGAAACTCATCAAATTAATCTGACCGGAACCCCACGAATTCTAAAACACGTTTTGAAAAGTAATAATCCACTGGCCGGTGAAATTGATTACGGCATCGACTGGGGCTTGTTCAAAAAACAAAACGCCGCCAACACCAACTACACCCTCAGAAGTAGTTTGCAAGACCCAATCTCGCCTAAACTTGATCTGATGTATGTCAGTGGTGGAGGCGGTACAGGCGGCATAGACTCTCCGTTACGTGGACGGAGTTACCCCTTTTTTGCGACTGTTTACTACAAGGAATTTGATGCGAATGGTAGTTACCGCGGCGAAAGTAGACCAAGATACTTAACTGGTTTAGTGGACAACATTTATTTTCCACGCGGCAGCGCCGAAAAAATGCCATATCGACCACTTTGCCGCCAATGGTCTCATTCAAGATCAGGAAGCCCTGGCGATATCTACCAATATTTCAATCCTTATGCACCTGATGAATTCAAAATGAAGAGCTTTATTCTGAATAAAGAAAATAACTATGGCAACTTCCCATCCGATAGCACAAGCAGTGATAGCTGGCAGTTTGCAAAAGCGACTACGATGTTAAAAGCCATACAGTTTAATGAACTTAGTGATCCGGCCAGCGATCTGGGCTGCCGTCCGTACTATAACAAAGCCAACGATTAATCATAACGAGCCAGTGTTTTGAGCACGAAAAGGCGTTGAGCGGCACATACAATGATGTTGAATGAAATGCTTGATGCCAAATGCGGCACTGCTGGACATTGACGAATGTAGGTGCCGCAACTCTGCTTTTGCTCCCTCCGCCCTAATTGCTAGATATAAAGATCAACATTGAAAAAAGGCCAAACCTTTATCTTTAGATCGGCTCAACAACACCGAGCTGACTGAATAGCGTTTTTCAACGCATATTTATCCTTCAAGCCGTGGTGGATAAGTAAGCCAGCAGAATCAAATACAGCTGCGATTAATCGCTCTAACCTTCCCTGCTGCACTTCACAAGTAAAGTCACACATTGTGCATCCACGCATAAGTTCGCAATCAAGCAGCTCAGAAAGTAGAGCTGCTTAGCCCCGCGCCGCCCCTACCATCCAAGACTGAAAATTTACTCATACCGTACAAGGCACAAACATCGCCAAGCTGTTGAGATAAAAGTCGACTTTAGAGTCGATAAAAATATCAATTATCTAAATAAATACCCTTCTTCAGAGTATTTTTACTACAGAAGGTACATTTATATCCAAGGCAAACAGAGTGATGAGGCTATCGATTATATTTATGCAAATGACAATACACAGTGTAAAGCGATGAGCATACTTATTGAACACAACAAACCAGAACGGGCATATGAAAGAATAAAAGATGCCATTATCCAAAATCAAATAAAGCCACAATACATACGGAATTACAAACCAGAGCCATCCAACAGCAAAAATATCTATTTCATTACAGGGGGAGAAATTACGATTATGCAAAACAATGTAATTTTATATGACTTAGCCCCCCCAGAGATCATTGGGCTATTAGAGTATTACAGAGGAAGATCCAATCTGTATTATTCAGTGCCATTTTTCTATGGCTACAAAATAGATTTTGAATCCTGGGAAAAGATGTGCGAGCAACATGATTTATGGAAGGCCACTTTAGAAGTAATGGCCTATTCGACTTCAATGTATGAAATGCGCTCACAACACTTCATCGACGCAGAATCATACATTCAAGTTAAATATGCCATTGAAGAACTTATAAAACTCAATGACAACATCCGAGCGGATATAAAATTAATTGCCTATACCGCAGAAAGAACAAACCTCTCGAAAAGCCTAGTACAGAAAATCATATTTGCTCTAAAACAAGGCGACTACATCATAGTCGAAAATGGAAAACTAATTACAGTCAACAAAAACTTACCTAATGGATTTAACCCATGACCCCAAAAAATACATCCATAACTCACACAATGGTGCTAAATACAATGAGTATGGTGATCTGCTTAGCCATCGATTTGTCATTATTGAACCACAATGTCAACGACATCAACACTTTGTTCTCAAGTACCACCAAGTTCATTAACAATCAGCTCAATGCACACCAAGGAGCGCGATGCAATAATGCACATAAAGAGCATTATTCTTTATTTGAAAGTACGACACCAGAAATTAAATCGATCAACATTGTTGGAAACAATAATGCGATCGAATGCTCGACATCGATTGAAAACAACAACGTCAAGATTGATAACAAACCTTTATCTGGCATTGTCAATCAATACAGCAATAAGATAGTTACACAGAAAATATACACCGAGGGTCAGCCTGTAGCCACGGTCGAGTATTTAAAAGATCACATCGAAGATGAACTCGCAAGCAGCTCTTTTGCCGGTTTGCTGTCCGCATTTACGTTTAAATATCACAATGAGACTGATAATAATTCGCCAACTTCTTTCAGCCTCAATTACACCATCAACCCAGCTGGCTTCATGCTGTACTTAAGCAGTATTTTCATATTTTGCCTATTACTGACCAAGATGATTTGTAATTTGGCAAGTGCCATTAACAAAAGTCGTGTCATTAACAAATTAAGGTTAAACAAAATTATTCGTGAAAACAGAATGATTTTACATTATCAGCCTATTGTCGACATTCAAAGTGGTACATTCTTTGGGGCCGAGTCGCTATTGAGAATCACCAAGAAAAATGGGCAATTATTTAAAACAGAAAATTTTATTACATGGGCCTATGATACAAATATTGGCCTAGAATTAACCAAACACGTTATTTCGCTATTGCAAAGAAACATTGGCGCAATTAACACCGCAAATGCCAAAAATTTTTTATTAACCATTAACGTCAGCCTACTTGATTTGAAAGACGACACCATTGTTGAGGGCCTCATCGAATGTCAACGAAGACTAAAGAATAACGCGCATATCGGCGTTGAAATCATCGAACAAAATGACCACAGAATCAATGGCCACATCCTAAACAACATCAACCAACTCAAGGACGAAGGGCTGAAAATTATCCTGGATGATTACGGTTCTAAATTAAGCAATTGGGATCGCTTATTGAAGCTACCCATTGATATTATTAAGATTGATAAAGAAGTTATCCGGTCGGAATACAACCGTGCTATTCTTCAACCGCTGTATAATTATGCCCTTGAAAATGGCAAGCACATCATCGGAGAAGGCGTTGAAAGTATTCACCAACTCAGCGAATTACAAAATTTAGGGTTGTATATTTTTCAGGGTTACTTTTTCGAAAGACCGATGCCAATTGATCAACTTATCAAACACATCACAAAAGACCACAGCAGCGCATACGAAGTAAGCTTCATGCCCAGGGTATGACACAGAACGAATAATATCTACATGCTAGCCAATCAAGCCCATTGGCTAGCATCCAAATCTAGCTTCTGCACAGTCTATTGTAACCCCCATCTGCGCTGCCAGTATCGATAACAACAACCCCGCCCCATCTCGCGTAAATTGCATTTCAATACAATATTTTTATCTCAATCTTCACCTTATTATCATTCCAGACACAAGATGCCCCCAATAGATTAAATTATCAATTATTGTTGGCCTGTTTACTAAGGCCATTTTAACCCTACACACAACAAAACCATTAACGACTATTACGGTGAAATTAAAATGAACCACAAACAGATCAATCAATTTATTTTCTTTCCATATGCTGCGCTAGTACTTAGCTTAGCGTCATTAAATTTATATGCGCAAGACGGAATGGATATCCATGGTGAAATCACTCATGATTCATGCTCAATACGCTGGAATAGCCCAAGGCAAGAAGCTAATTTAGCAATTACACTCCCGGCAATGACATTGGATGCGGGCGAATATGCTGCGCTATTTGGCGAAGCTGCTAATGAAAGCTGCTTTTCTGGCAAAATAGCCAGCATGTACCTTGAAAGCAATCGGGTCACATTACCAGCAGCAACAATCAGCAAAAAAAATAACACCCCAAAAGAATCTGATTATTATGCCGTGCTATTGGGGCACCACGGCAAGCGTATTTTTGCCGGAAAAATTGATCCCAGCCTAAAAATTGGCAAACTGAACATCAGCCAAACTGAGAAAGATAAATCGCATACGCTTTATCATATTTCATACAATTAATCTCATTATTACGCATCCACGCTTCATACTGCCATCGCATACCATCAGCCGGTGTTGTGAATAGATTTAATGGTTGGTTTAATTCATTCTATTGCACTCAACCGGCTGAATTTTTCGCTATTCCTGCTGCCGACCCTCTAGGCCACAGTCCTTTCAAGCCCCTCTTTTTACTCTGCCATACGCTAGTCTACTGCTCGGCATTGAGCAGAGAATAATCATCCGGGATCGCTGAAAAATCAGCAGCACCATCCCCACCCAATCACCAACACATTAAAAACTAGTGATGGTCTGGTTTGGTGTTGATATGCTTGGGAATGAGCTGAAACAGTGCCTTCCCCCTTGACGGGGAAGGTTGGGATGGGGGTGTAATGGTTTTTTTGCAGATCAATTCAATATCAACCCCAAATCTGTTCATTGCCTAAAAATTGGGTATTTTTTGCCCACAACTTGCATTGATTTGCATAAAAACAACCCCGACTGCGTGCGGTACATTAGCGTCTAGCGAGACTCAGCGGCAAAAGAGAAAGACTTTTGCAGTCAAGCTTAAGCGAAAGAACACCTTTGAAGTCATAACGATGACACATTCAGAATGCCGTCGCGCGCACAGAAAATATCGCCCCCATGGGCAAAAGATGTGCAGGGCTAGCAGAGAATGGGCTTGCCGCGACCAGCGTATGCATCACTGCGGATAGCGATAATTTAAGCCAGTTTGTTGCAACACAATCTAGCTTGAACAGGAAAAAAGCCCGTGACGAAGTTCAGCGCAAAGGACGAGGAATAAAAAAAGCACGTAGACCAGAATGATGATCTACGTGCAGTTGTGGACTTTTGTGTGCTTTAGGCTGATTACTGAAAGGTATAGGTCACAGTGGCAGTCCCTTTGACCAGACCTGGTGTTACGGCCGATTTGGTTTGGTAATAGCGGGCGGAAAATTGTTGATTTGCAATTAAACTACTAGAGCTAAAAGGGTAAGGTTTACCTAACTCGATAACCGCCCCTTGATCATCAACAAACTGAATCCCCACGCCGCTTGCATAGCCAGTGCCCGTTTGAGAGGCCAACACCGTCTTGCCTGCCGTAGCATCCGCCGTACCATCGAGCTGCACCGATGAAATAACCGCATCACTGCACGAATAGCCTAAATTAAATTGAGTATTAGCTGCAACAACGCCAATTTTGCTAAAGGTAGATTTATTTACCGCAGGAAGTTTCACTGCAACATTGCTTTTACTATAATCACAAGAGACAAATTTTGAATCTGATTGAGCATTAATATATACAGTAATTCGAGAACCGTCATACCCTACAGGAACGGGCTCTCTACCATCACCAAAATGATCACCTATGTAAGATCTAAGATTAAGCCGGATTAAATTTTCACCTGCCTTTAGTGAAAATGGCTGCTTTATCGATTTTGGCATAGTAATTTTAAAATCCCTGAAAAGGAAGACGCCGCCTGAGGAATCCGCATACCAATTCATCACAGTTGTTCTTTGAGGATAACTTTCTGTAATATAGTTATTTACCGTCCAATTTCTCCAGTAACTACTCCCAATGGCTACATCCGCAGCCTTGAACAAAGGGTTTATGTATAAGTCATCTCTGGAGTATTGTCTTCCCTCTATAGTACCGCCATAAATATAAACATCATTCCAGCATTCAAATAAATCACCAACGGGATAGGTAACTCCCGGGTATAGTAAAGGTGGTAATTTCACACTTTTTGCATAACTAGAACATGACAGACCACAATATCCAAATGCTGAATAGAAAATAAGGCACACCCCAATCAATGACTTTTTTAAAAACATAAAGTTTTTCCTATCAAAACAAATAAAACAGAAGAATGCATATTAATCGTTCATCGTATTGCAATCATCTTAAATTTAGCCAAATTAAATATACAATAAGACAAAAAAAACCAGCCAAAAAAGGACATTCATTATTTTTAGCTGCTAGATTGATTGTACTTCCACGCTTCTATTGCTCCGCATCCACCGGTACAGCCTCGTGACTCATGCTTAATTTATGGTCACCACCATAATCATTAATTAAGCTCAAATTGATTTTGGCACCACTACTAACCAGCGGTTTTTTCAACTGGGGTAAATCAAAGTTTTTTTCGGCAAAGGGCTCGACCATGCCACCGCCTGGGTGGGTGTAGGTCACGCCATCGGCACTCACCTCAATATTAGAAAATGACAGATGAAATGGCGTTGGGTTTTTAATCCGAATCACCGAGCTGTTGCCACTGGCTTGGATACTGGCTCGCAAGGCATACGGCGCATCTTCGATTTTCTGCGTCAACTCGACTGGGCGGTAAAAAATCTTAATTCGGTTACGAAATGCCATGAGCAATAGGTTTTGCTCGGCATCGGCGGCGGTAGTGGATGGAATTTCCAAGACATTGAGCCAATACAAGCTTTCGCGATCTTTAGCTAAGGCTTCACCGGAATACACCATGCGGATGACATGCTGTTTTTTAGGGTCTAAGCGAAATACCGGCGCTGGAATGATAAAGGGTGACTTGGCATCTTTGGGCGTTGATTTACTGTTGCCATCGTCAGCCCAAGTATGCACCAGCACGGGTTTGTCATTTTCATTGGTGATTTTCAGGCTGGCATCACGCTGATTAGAAGGAAACACAATCCGCGTGCCTTGTAGGATGATGCCGGCCCAGCTGACCTGCGTGACACTGAGCATCACCAGCGTGAGTAGATAAATAAATCGTTGCTTGAGTTTCATGGATATTCTCCTTCACAGTTTAGAATCTACGCCTGCGCAATTAGGCTGCGGCGGCGTAGCAAAATTAATTTAAAAAACCAATATAAGCGCTCAAATAGTACATACAACAAGGTATATCCATCGGGGCGTTTTGCTAGGCATAGCACATTATTGACAGCTTGCTTCGACTACATCGTATTGCTGACGCGATGCCTCGGTATAGGCTGGAATATGGGCCTGTACTCGGCAAGACTGAGCAGCATCAGCGCCCCATTTCACCTGCAATGGCATATCAAATGACTGCTGGTTTTTTCCATCGATCGCGACAACTGCTTTGCCTTGCTGGCCAATGGTACCCAAGGATTTTTGATCTGCATCCAATACTTGCGCCCCGAATGGCACTTGGCTATCCATGATTTTAAGCAGCACGGTGCGTTTTACTTTGGTTTCAAATTTCACCAAACTCACCGAGCCCTCACGTGGGATCACCGTTTGCGACACTGAGCCTAGCTCAACATCGAGTGGCAAACTTTGCGGATTCAGCGTTAATGCATTAGACCGATATGCGCTTAAATTGCTGACCAGTGCTTTGCCATCTTGGCCTACATACGCCTCTGCCGCGCCATCAATACGCGATCCCGCCGCATCATCTGCCTCGACAATGGCCAAGGCGCTGTTATAAATCGATGGGCCAAATTTAACGCCACCAGAGTAAGCGACCACACCACCACTGAAGCCAGCAGAGGCTTGGCGATAATTGGAAGCAATCCCCGCATTAATATTCATTTGCCCATAATCCGATCGATAAGCCAGACCTGTATTAACACTATTATTACCCACTTGATGTGCGAGCTGAGCATTGTAAGTAAGTCGGCCATCTTCACCGATTGAGCCATTTAAACCTACACTGCCAGGATGGCTACCATCGGGGCTGATGACGGTGCTTTGCATGGTCAGCATTGGTGCATTAGCGCCTTTACCCAGCGGCATCGATATATTGAGCATGCCCGTCAGATCTTTACCTTTGACATTGCCATTGGTATTGCTTAGGTTTTTCTGGGCGCTTAACGCAAAATTGATGCCATGCCAGCTATTGTTATAACCAACACTGAACGTTTTTTCTGCCGGACCATTCCAGTATTGGCTGGTATAGCCGGACATGTAGGCATTGCCCCAGCCCGGCGCAAATGTTTGATTTAGCGACAGCTCGAAACGCTGGCGTTGGCGCGCAATCGAATTGATCGGGCGATTTTGCTGTGCCAGATTTTCCATCTGCATGGCATCAGAAAGCGCCAAATAATCTTTGGTGGAATATCGATAGGCCGCCAAAGAAATATTGGTGCCGGTATCGATATTGGTATTGGACATGGCGAGTCGATAACTTTGCCCATTGAGCGTTTGATCATTCGAAAATGCCGCATGCGATTGATTCACTTCGGCAGAAATCGCACCAATCGGTGTATTAAACGCCGACCCTAGGATGGCCGACTGATAGGGACCAGAAACTTGTAGCCCACCAAACACCGTGATGTTGTCAGTTAAACCATGCTGTAGCGTGGCTTCAGCAATGTAGGGCTTAATTTGCAGCGCTGAATCTTGATATTGCCCCGCTGACAATGAGTAGCGATTAAAGCCTTTGCGTACTAATTGTGGCACTGAAGAATACGGCACAACGAATGTACTGACGGAGCCATCGGCTTCGGTCACAGAAACCTGAAAATCACCAGAGCTACCCGTTTGATACAAATCATTCAGTTCGAACGGGCCAGGCGCAACGGTGGTTTCGATAATTGTCGCGCCATTCTGTTGTACGGTCACTTTGGCGTTGGTTCTTGCAACCCCGCGGATCGCTGGTGCATAACCACGCAAAGAGTCAGGTAGCATTTCCTCATTAGAAAATAAGGAAACGCCACGTAAATTGAATGAATTAAACAATGAGCCTTGGGTATTAGACTCACCAATCCGAAATTGACTACTCAGGCTCGTTACATCATGTTCGGCATAAGTAGAGGTCGCGTTATAGCGTGGCGTAACATCCGAATTGAGTTGTGCATTCACTGAACCACTGTGACGTAAACGCCAGCCAGCAATATTGATTCCAGGTCGAAGACCGGCAAAAACCGAAGTATTACTATCGGTATCATTTTTAGAGAAAAATGCATTCACATCATAATCGAGCATTGCCGCATTAATCCCATCCTCCCACAACGCAGGATCAACCCAACCTTGGGCCATATTTTTCAAAAAGATCTGTGGCACACTGAGATTGAGCTTAAGCTCGGCAGCATCAAATTGAGCGCTAGCACTTGGCACCCAATACTCAATCGGCGCGCAAGCACCCTCCTCGAGCGGCTGAAGTACGCGTCCTTCTTTTTGCAGGTACTCGTCGACCTTTTTAAAATTAACCCCCAAGACTTCGAGCTTTTTGCGCAAAAAACAAGGCTGAACTGAATCACCTTCACCGGCCTTAAACAGCACATCTTCGCGCCCAAATGGGGTTTCATTAAACGATAGATCAACACGATATGAGCCTGGATTAATCACATTGCCTTGCTCAAAACGTGAATAATCTACCCCATTATCATCGCCAAAAAATGATTTACTAAATTTGACATCCGCTGAATTAGCCGAGACTTTAGCTGTTTCGCTAGCCACTACGCCCAATGGTGCAGTTAAATCATTCGCAGCAACTAATTGGCCGAAAAAAAAAGGACACAATAACGCTGCATAAATCAGTTGAGGCATAGCCTTTGGCTTAAACGCGAACGCCTTTAATTCCGATTTATTTAATTTAGACATAAAACACCAAAGAGTTAAATAAATAGCAATTGGACGAGTAGCTCAATCCACTCAATTTAAATTACCATCCAATTCAAAAAATTATACAAACCAAAACCACCACAATGGCGTCTTATGACATTACTAAGCTAGGCATAGTAAAATTACCATCAGGCAAGCATTTAAAAAAAGGCAATAGGAAACACATCCAGCAACCCAGTGGATTTACTGAAATACACACCTTATATTTCGATGCAAATAGTTAACTATTGCAAAGAAAAGCAGAAAAAAGAATTCTGCTAGGCATTACAGTTAATTCTGCAATGCCCTAGCGTTAAAAAACCAGCTTAGTTATATGACAATGAGTACATAACGCTGGTCGAAACCGCACCTGCAGTTACCGTACCCGTGGCACGGTAACCCACTGAGTGCTCAAGAGTCGCTGTATTACCGCTAATCGTGGCTTTCGTATTGTTAGTCGCTGCCTGACCAATTTTGATACCGGTCCCATCATCATTAAATAGCTGCACTACAACGTTTTTAGCCGGTGCAGTAATCGCTTTATTCTCTAGATAACCATCCGCAGTTACATTTGGGCCGTGCTCAAAAGCGATTGAAGCCACTTTGCCGTCAGCACAACCTGTTTCACCGGCACCACCCACCTTAATTCGC
>Ga0247722_10000758_pt1 | contig 18772 bp, 26 predicted proteins | sample MSEWelMarce3H_FC_FD_189094 | JGI IMG/M metagenome (GOLD analysis project Ga0247722, IMG submission 189094) | Subsurface sediment microbial communities from gas well in West Virginia, United States - MSEEL Well Study Marcellus 3H_FC | ecosystem: Environmental > Terrestrial > Deep subsurface >... | reverse complement strand
GCCAGTGTTGCGGCATTGACGCTTGGCACAACAGGCACTGACTTATCATCTACCGTTGCCAACAGCACAACAACGCCTGTCATTACGCTGAACGTCCCTACGGCATCTGCGGCTAACAGAGGCGCTTTGTCGGCAGCAGATTGGTCTACGTTTAATAGCAAGCAAGCGGCGCTTGTCAGTGCTACCAACATCAAGACGATTAATGGTTCGTCAATCCTTGGCAGCGGTGATTTGGTCGTAAGCGGGACTGTCACGGGTTTCTGGGCTGCAACTGTAGATAAGCTAACAGGAACGCAGGCGTCTAGTGTGTTGGCCCTTGCTAACGTCACGCAGCTTGTCGAACCAATGGTAGCTAATGGCGTTTACAGAGTTGATTGCTTTGTGACGTTTCGGAGCGCCGCTACAACCACAGGTCTTAACCTCGGCTTTACATCTCCAGCAGGAACAGTCTGTGAACTTGAGGTTGTTGTTCCTATCACTTCAACGGCGGCAGCAACTCAGTTGCGGACAACTTTTCCAAACTCGGCGGCGACGAATACTGGCAACGTATTGGGAACAGGCGTGACAACAATCAATAACAACCAGACAGCACGCATCTCTGGTATAGTTCATTGCGGTGCAACTCCAGGCGATTTTCAGGTACAGTTCGCGTCTGAAGTCAACGCATCAGCCATAACATTACAAATTGGCTCAACATTAGTTATGCAAAGGATAGCTTAATGGCTGTTTCAACAAGAGTTCTGATTCCAGCAAAGACTGCTGAAGACGTTCAAACAACGCAATACACTGCGACAAACGTCACGACTATCATCGACAAGTTCACGGCGACAAACTACAGCGCAGTTGCTGCGACGATTAGCGTCAACCTTGTGGCATTGTCTGGCAGCGCAGGAAATGACAACTTGATTGTCAAGACCAAGACGCTTCAGCCAGCAGAAACCTATACGTTCCCTGAGCTAGTCGGTCAGGTAATTAGTTCAGGTGGATTTATTTCAACTATTGCGGGAACAGCAGCAGCCATTAATATCCGCGCATCTGGTCGGGAGATAGCATAATGAAAAAGCCAATGATGATTATTGAGGGCTTTGCTGGTCTGCGTGAAAGCGAACCATTCATCACCACCGCTGAGAACAAGAAGAACACAGCGATGGTCATTAAGGATTGGATGCTTGGCCCTGAGAACCCCAGTAACGAGCGCGATGCAAACCCTGAATACTGGTCAGCACTAGCTAAGGCGTGGCAAGTAGATGAGGATGAAGCTCGTCGCCGTCGCTGCTCCAACTGCGAATATTTTGAAAATAGCACGCTGATGCAAGCAAAAATGGATAAGATACCTTGGAATGAATGGGATGTTGATGCTGGATTCCGTGGCTATTGCCATAAATTCAGTTTCATTTGTCATGACATGAGATCGTGCCAAGCATTTGAGGAACGAGAGTTTGAATTTGAAGATTGATTGTGATATGGTTTTGCTACAGAGCTTTTAAGAGCAGCCTGTGGCTCAATAGTAGAAAGCTTACTATGCTTAAAAGCGGAACGCCTGAATACTGGTTACGTCGGAACTTTGTGGAAGCATTGGCTTTGCCCGAAGATGCCGTTGAGTGGCTCATTGACCTATGGCAAGTTGTTCAGCTTTTTGATGACATTGTTGATGGCGACAAGATCGATCGCGACGATGCTGACATGGCTATCTGGGCCGCATTGGTAGGATTGCCAGCTAATCCGTTCTATCAAGCTCACATGACTGTATTGCTTCCCCTTGTAAGCACTGCGATTCTAAAGTGGAAGGCGTCTGACACTGTTGAGCTAGCTGGTGATGCGTGCGCTACTAGCTTTGTTTGGCGTGCTGGGTATTATGATATTATCCTTGCTACTGTGCAGTTGGTTCACGGCACACAAGCAGCAATGGAAATAGGTCATGTTGTGTTAAAGCTTTATGGCGAAAGCCTTGAGGAATATATGAAGGAAATGTCTGATGCCTGATCCAGTAACGGCTCTTGTTGTAGGTGGCACTTCGATAGCTAGTAGTGCTGTTGGCTCTAAAGCGGCAAAGAGCGCTGGGCAGCTACAGTATGATGCTAGCCAAGCTGGTGTCGCTGAAACAAGGGCTGCTCGTGAAGAAATGCGTGGGTTATTGCAGCCGTATGTAGAGGCTGGCGGCCCTGCACTACAGGCGCAGATGGCAGCATTAGGTCTTGCTGGCCCAGAAGCACAGCAAGAATATGTAGCTCAACAAGAGCAAAGCCCAGCGTTTCAAGCTTTAGCGCGGCAGCAAGAGGAAGCTCTTTTGCAGAACGCATCGGCAACTGGTGGGCTTCGTGGCGGAAATATTCAGGGCGCACTAGCCCAGTTCCGTCCTCAATTGTTGAATCAGTTCCTTGAGCAACAGTATGGTCGTTTGGGTGGATTGACATCTCTTGGACAGCAATCGGCTGCTGGCGTTGGAACTGCTGGGATGCAATCGGCTGGTGCTATTTCTGGTCTGTTAGCGCAGGGTGGCGCAGCACAGGCTGGTGCAAAATTAGGCGCTGCTAACGCTTGGCAGCAATCACTATCGCTACCAGCACAGTTCGCTGGTATGGCAATCGGTAGGGGGTTTTGAGGTAACTTATGGTACAGCCTTATGATTATACACTTAAAACGCCATCGCCTGGAGAAACGTTTTTTAAAGCCGTCCAATTAGGCCAGCAGCAGCAGCAAGTTGAAGCCCAGCTCTTACAGGCGCAGGCGCAGCGTGAAAAGGTGCAGGCAGAAATTGATAAGGCTGCTAAGAAGGTTAATATCTTTAAAACGCTTCTTGGCCCAGGGGCAACCATTCAGCAACGTAACTTAGCTATGCAAGAGCTACCTGACGATGTGTCTGCCATTCAAACATACTATAAGGGACTAGATGAAGGTCGGAAAAACTTCTTTTTAGAAACCGCCAGAGACGTGTATTATGGATTATCTCCAGATGCAAACGGCACAGTGAATGTCCAAGGCGCTGTTGCAAAGCTTAATACCCGCGCTGATGCCGCTAAGGAAAGTGGTGATACAGTTTTAGAAAAACAGTTGCGCGACCTAGCTACAATGGTTGGTAACCCTAATGCCGACCCACGCTTGGCTCAAGGTATTATTGACCTTCAGGTTCGCGCTGCTGACCCTGAAGCAGCCAATAAGATGACTGGCTTTGGTGATGCCGCTGCCGCAATGCGTGGTGCTGGAATTGATCCATACAGTGCCAAGGGACGCGAACTGCTTGGTAATATTGCTTATAAGGCAGGACAAATTCTTTTAACTGGTGCAAAAACTCCAGATGGCGAGTTATATACTGGCACGCTTCAAGATTATTTATCACGCTACGGCACACCTCAGGAAGGTGGCGGTCAGCCTGCACCTTCAGGTAAGCCTCGTGTGTTCAGTAATGTCACTTCCATCCCTGCTGACTTAAAGGTTGGTGATATTGTAAACGGTCAAGAATATGTAGGTGGGCCAGTAACTGGAAGCCCAGATAGCTGGAGAAAGCCAAAAGGAGGTCAGACGGAAAAGCCGTCTGGTAACTTTCGCTGATGGTAAAGCGGTGATTGGTGAATTATTTCCTAATGCAAGGATAACATCTGGCTATCGTGGGCCGAATGATCCGTTATCTCAAAAGAATCCAAGGTCATATCATGCTCGTACGAAAGGAGCAGTTGATATTGCTCCAATACCTGGTGTGACATTTAAGGAATATATTTCTAGCATTAAAAATGCTGGTTATAAAATTATTGAGGCACGTGATGAGGTGAAAAACCCATCAAGATTTGCTACTGGCCCTCACTGGCACGTTGTGATTGGAAATTAATATGGCGCAAACTAATCCTTGGGAACTTCCTGTTGCTTCTTCGCAAGGCACACCTGGTGCGCCTAGAGGGGTGGTTATACCCAAGTCACGAGCGGAAATAGCTGAGGAAGAACGTCAGGCAGAGGAGCTTGACATTAAAAAACGCGGAGAAGTGCGCGAAGAAAAGAAATTCGAACGTCAGATGCAAGATTTGACGGAAGGTCAATCTAAAGCGGTTGATTTTTATCAACGCGGACGCAGCTCTCAGATTGAGCTTGAGCGGTTAAACTTAAATCCTGATGACCTTATTGCACTTGCCACTCAAGAAGTTTTGCCCTCTAATTTAGCTAATAGATTTTCTGATACTGATCGTCGCCTATATCGTGCGGCAGCAAAGAATTTTGCAATGGCTACACTGCGCCGTGAAAGTGGCGCACAAATTGCGCCTGACGAAATTGCAAACCAAATATCAATATTCTTTCCAGGTGCAGGCGCTGACGAAAGAGAAAAACAAGTTCTTAAAAGGCAGCGGGATTTAACTATCCTTGGCCTTGGTAGCGCAGCTGGGCCTTATGGTCTTGAGCAGGCTAATAAGAATTTGCAGAGCCTTGGGTTCATTGATGAGCAGGGCAATCCAATCATCCCACCTGCAGCGGGTGCAGCCGAGACTCCTGTAGCTGGTTTAGCTGCGGCGCGTCCTGGTGAACGTGTTGTTGCGGAACAAGACCTTAAAAATGCAAGGGAATTGCAGGCAGCATGGCAGGCCAATAAATCTATTGAAGAACTAAACGCCATTTCAATGAGAAATGTTGGTTCAGCACTAACGCCTGAAACAATTAAGGCGCTTCAAGAAGATACCGATCGTAAACTGCAGTTCGTTCCATATCTCGCTCCAATGGAAGATGTCACAAAAGACATGGGCCTCTTTGAAGGCGCTGTTGAGACTGTAACTGGTTCAGAACGCAGCACGCCTGAGATTGAGGCTGCTCCTGACTGGACAACGATGCCTGAGTTAAACGAGCTTTCTCTTGCTAGTGCGGGAACGGCTCTTGGTACAATGTTCACAAGCCCAGAAGAATCCGTTAAGATTATTCAATCCAACTATCCTGGCGTTGAAGTGCGTCAGGATGCCAAGGGTAACTACATCCTTCGATCGCAAAATGGTAAAGAGTACGGAATTAAGCCAGGCTTTCGCTTTAGCGATGTTCCTCGTGCTGCTGGTGGTATTTTTGCGTTCACGCCTGCTGGAGCCGCTAGGACGGTTGCAGGCGCTGCAGGTGGCGCTGCATTAACGCAAGCTGGTATTGAGGCAACGCAAGCTGCTACTGGCGGCACATTTGACCCTGCCGAAATTGCTCTTGCTGGTGCTGGTGGTGCTGGTGGTCAACTTATTTCTGAAGCTATTCCTGCCGTTGTTTCTGCTGTTCGCAATTTGCGTAGAGGCCCAGCCGGAGCGTTACCAGAAGCTATACCTGTTCCATCGGCTCCAGAATTGCCATCTGGAATGGGAATGCCTTCTCCTGCGGCAATAGTCCCTGAAGCCCCTATCATGCCTACACAAGCTGCACCAATGGCAGCCCCAGTAGCTGGAGTTGCAGAAGAAGTTGTTACGGGAGCCGCTGCGCCATCTCGCTTTATTCCTACAGAAGAACTTGATAACCTTATTTCCACAGCAACCAAAAAAGGTGCTCAGGGTAAAGCGGCACAGCAAAAAATCATTGAGTTAGCCGAAATCAATCCTGAAGCTAAAGCTGCTGCTGAAAGCTTAGGCTTTGAGCTTCCGATCGATGTGTATGCTGACAATCCCCAGATCAGGGCCGCACTTGGGTTAGAGCGTTCGCAATTTGGAACCCCTGCACAGGGTGAATGGGACGTTACCCTTCGCAACGCTATTGATAACGCGGATAATATTTCGCAGCAGTTTGATGCTTTGTTTATTGAGGGAGTTCCAGCAACTGGAGCGGTTTCTCAAAAAATAAAAACTGGCCTTGAGCAATCTAAAAATGCTTTGAAGAGCCAAGCTTCAGCGTTGTATAAAAAGGTTGATGAAGGCGTTTCTGCAAACGTCCCTGTTAATCTCGATAATTTGTTTACAACCTTGCAAGATGTTGTGGCAGAAGTTGGCGAAGGTGGTTTGAATCAGCAGGAAAAAAAGCTGCTTGACCTTTTCCAAACTGGCGAAGCTGGTGCAGGCGACATTACTTATGGTCGATTGATACGGGAAAAGAACCTAATTAGAAGAGCCAAAGAAGGCAAAGAAAGCCCCTATGGTTCGCTGGATGAGGCTTCATTGACGCGTCTTGAGGGCGCTCTTGCAAAGGATCAGTTGGACAATGTTGAGCGCATTGCAGGCGAAGAAACGCGCCGCAACCTGCGTGCTGCAAACTTATTGTATGCAAAGCAATCAGCTTTGGGTAAACGTATGGTTTCGGCTTTTGGGCGTGACCTTGAGGGCGATTTAAATTCATTGCTTCTTGGTGCGATCAGCGAATCCAAAGCAGGTGGCGCACGCAAATTCAATAAACTGATAGCAACGGTTCCTGAGGAGTATCGCAAGGAAGCTTTAGCAACCGCTATTGCATCAGCAACACGCTCTAAGGCATCGCAAGGATTTGGCTTTGCCGAGTTCCGTGATTTTTACCCTGGCTTACGCGCTAACCCTGAAGTCTTTGGCAAGATTGCTAAAGAGATGGGGCCTGACTGGGTGAAGGCCATGAATTCATTGCTGACCGTTTCCAAAAGAATGACTGAAGCTAGATCGGTTTCAGGCTTGAGAACTGGGGCAACGACACAAGCCGAGTTGCGTAAGTCACTTGCGGCGCAAGGAAAGCTGCAAAACTTCCTCAATTCAAGTATGGCAAAACGCGCTGTTGCGTTTACTGCTTCAAAAATTCCTGGCGTGGATTTGTTACTTCCAGACATCATTGAATCTATGAGCAAGCTTGGAAAAAATAAATTAGATGCCGCGCAGCAGCTCTTTAAAGACCCAGCATTTTTGGATGCCTTGGAGCAAAGCGCATCACAAGGCGCTCCATCTAAAGCTGCTGTAAATAAATTATCGATGAACCAACGCTTCCGTTCATACGCAAAAGCATTTGGAATCAGCGATGATCCAAAGGTTTGGTTAAATTCTACATTAAGCGCAGCAGCTCCTCAAATGGATGGGCAGCAACAGCCTGAATCACCATCGGGTGCGCCAACTGTAGTAATGCCACAATGACCTTTCACAGAAACATAATTTCGGCTATAAGCCCAAAGACGCAAGGGATTAAGTTCTAATGGCACTTACTCAAGTTACTGGCCCTTACCCAATATTCACTGATCTAGACGGTACGCCTCTAGATGACGGATACCTGTATATCGGTGCTATCAACGATGACCCTGAACAGAATCCGATTCAGGTATTTTGGGATAGCAACTTAACCATTCCTGCATCGCAGCCTATCCGCACAAGCAATGGCTACGCTTATCGTAACGGCACACCAGCACTGCTTTACACTGGTGGCGAGTTCTCCATTACCATCCGCAACAAGCGTAATGAGTTCGTTCTCTACAGTCCTGTAGGCTATGGCTTCGATCCTGCCGCTGTATCTGCGTCTGTTGTTAAGAACGACTTTACTGGCAACGGCGTTCAAGTGGCCTTCGTTCTATCGGCATCGCCTAGCACTATCCTAGCAACCAACATCTTTATCAATGGCGTGTATCAGGAAAAGGATAGCTACACCCTATCTGGTAACACCATTACGTTCTCAATCGCTCCACCGCTGAGTTCCAGCATTGAAGTGATGACGAACGAAACGGGCGTAATCAACACTGGTAACGCAACGGCAATAAGTTACACCGCTAGCTTCGCTGGAGCTACCGCACAGACCGTTCAAACGAAACTGGAGCAATATGTTTCAGTCAAGGACTTCGGGGCTGTTGTCGATGGCGTAACTGATGATAGCGCGGCCATCAACGCAGCTATAAGTTCCATAACTGCTTTAGGTGGAAATGTTGTTTTACTTCCTGCAGGCACATACGCAGTTGGAACGCCTATTTTGCTGAAGTCTAACGTCACCCTTCAAGGCGAGGGCTTTGACGCTACCATCATTAAGCAGATTGGTACAATCGCAGCATGGGACGCTATTACGACTTCAACAGGCGTTATTTCGACTTTGGTCGCTAACGAATATGAAAATATCCATGTCAAAGGTCTGAAACTGGAAGGGCTTTACAGCACTCCAATCCCTGACGGATCGGCTAACTACGCTGTAAACGGTATCTCCATTGCCAACACCATTCGGTCATCTGTAGCTGACTGTTATGTGCAGGACACTGGCACAGGCATCATTATCTACGGCACTGTAACTGGTGCTGAAGTGTACGACAACATGATTTCTGGCTGCACCGTCACAAACGCTCGTTCATGGAACGCGGCAGGCAACGCTGGCACGCCGCGTGGCATCACGATGGCGACCAACTATTCCAACGTCGAAAACTGCGTTTCAGACGATAACCACACTGGATATTTTGTCGGCACTGACTACGGCACATATATCAACTGTCGCACTACGCGCTGGACTGACGATGGCTTTTACGTCAACGCCAACTTTTGCAGCTTCACTGATTGCTGGGCGATTGGCAACACAACGCTTGGCACTGCATCAGGAAGCGGATTTGCTGTTAATCCTAGCTACGGACACACGTTTACATCTTGCGTAGCTTTGCGCTGCCCCAACGCTGGTATGCGGTTCCGCCACGCAGGCGCAACTGCACCTTCTAGCAACCGCGTGATCGGCTGCTATTTCAGCGACTGCGGTTATGGCTTCCTAGATGACATGACGGGCGCTGATGCGTACCCCAACGCTGTTTCGTCGTTCAACGTATTTATCGGCAACCAAGCGGATAATTGCCAGCAATCTGGTTTCAAGTTTATTCGTCAACAAGCAGGCGTGATAAGCGGAAACACCGCATGGGATAACAACCAAGATGGTGTGATACTTCAAACACGCGGCGGCATTAGCCTAGATGAGTATTGCCTCGACAACGCTATCTCCGACAATATCTGTGCGGATACGCAGGGCGTCCCAACGCAGACATTTGGTTTGTATAGCTACCCCGCTGCTACGTCTGGAGCGTCAGTTGAAAACACAGGAAACCGCATCAGCCATAAGTCAATTAGCGGCGTCGATCTGTTCTACACACCTACGTTGAGCAACACTGCCTCTGCAACTATTTTGAGCGGAACTCGCAGCATTTCTGGGACGGTGACATTTGCGCTCCCGTTCCAGACTGCACCTGTTGTTGTAGCGAGTGTGCAAAATGCAAACGCGCTTGCAGATGCGGAACGACCAATTACCGTTAATGTTTACTCAGTAACAGCTACTGGTTTTACATATATAGTAGATGCGTTAGCGAATGTTGCAGCTAACCGAAGCATTACAGTTGGTTGGACAGCTAACAGCATTTAAATAAAGGATTGAGCCGTGGCAGATAAAAAGATTTCAGCTTTAACCGGAGCATCTACCCCATTAGCGGGAACAGAAGTTCTGCCAATTGTACAAAGTGGTAGCACTGTTAAAGTATCGGTTGATAACTTGACGGCTGGCAGAGATATGTCCGCTGGTAATGTAACAACAACAAAAAATATAATTTTTGGTGCGAGTTACGCGGGTGGAAGTTTTGCTACCGATTATCTTGATGGTCGGTATCTTACTAGCCGTATTTTTAATGTGCCTTCTGGAAGTTCATTTGTATTTGCGTATGCTGGCGGCGACGGCGTAACATTTAGCAGCGCTGGAGACATTACACCAAATATCGGTAATTTTAAGCCTATCGCTGGAAAAGGCATCGACTTCAGCGCGAACACGCACGCAGCAGGCATGACCAGCGAATTGCTGAATGACTATGAGGAAGGCACTTGGACAGGCGGCATTTCCTTTGGCGGTGGCTCTACAGGCATTACATACGCTAACCGCGTAGGATACTACACCCGCATCGGTAACATCGTGACAGTTAGCTGCTACCTTGTGTTGAGCAATAAAGGCTCCTCAACAGGCACAGCGCGGATCACTGGACTGCCGTTTACTTGCGTAAACAACGCATCTGGCTATTCGGCGCTTTCAGTGCTTCCATTAAACGTGACGTTCACAGGCCAACTCAGCGGCTATGCAAATGTTAACGACACAACTATTGACCTAGTGCCTTCTACGGGCGTTAATTTGACTGACGTAGGGTTTGCAAACAACAGCACGTTTATCATTAGTTTGACGTACCGCGCAGCTTAATCGGAGATTACAATGTCGCTTACTAAAGCCACTTATTCTATGATCGACGGTGCGCCGGTCAACATTAAAGACTTTGGCGCGGCGTGCGACGGCGTTACGAATGACACTGCGGCTGTTCAGGCTGCGGTTAATTTCTGCGCCGCTAACAACTGGCCCACGCTCATTATCCCTGGCAGAACCTACATCACCGCGTCGATAAACATTGATCGTGAAGTAGACACTACCACAGATGAGTTTTTCATTGTCGGCATCGGCAACAAAGGTGGGTTTTACACCGATCAATCAATCAGCATTTTCAGCAGCACATACGCAATCACTACCGCGCCGCTGTCAGAATTTATCACATTCCAAAACATAAGGTTTGCGGCTGATGCAGTTGCTACCGACGCATACTGCATAGACGGTAACAAGTTTTTGCGTATGCGTTTTTCCAACTGTTATTTTTTCCGCATCAACTGCGCGTATACCAACAACTACATCCAGCAGTATTGCTTTGACAACTGCAACATCCGGCAGACAAAAGGCTGGTTTTTGGAGTCGGTTGTCGGCGGCGCGTTCCCTATTGCAGGCTCAATCTATAACGTAGATTGGACGGATAACGTCTTTGAAAAGGGAAGCCGTGGCGTAGCTGAAACTGGATTTATCAAAGCAGAATATCAAATCGCTGGCTCCAATTTTGTCGGCGGCATTTTCCAAGGTTCTTATGGCCCATTCTATGATTCCGCTAGAACTGTTGGTGTCAACATCAGCGGCATATATTTTGAACTGAACACCGATCAAGAAATTAAGTTAGGCATCTGTGACTCAGCGTCCATCACAGGCTGCTTGTTTGATAACCCTGTTGCTGGCGGCGACAAATACTGCGTTAATGCTGGCGGCGTTGTAAACCTGTTTTCGGGCGGCAACTACGCAACAAACAAGTTGTATTTCAACCCACCCACTACGATGGGAACGTCAAACAGCGGTCTTGTTTCTGTCGGTGATTTTGCAGCTAATAGCTTAATTTCAACGCTGCCTGGAGATGGCGGCACAACAGGTTCGTTCACCGCAACGCTTTCAGGTTTTACAACAACTGTGCAACCTTTGGTTAAATATCAAAAAACAGGTCGCCTGATTACGCTTTCGTGGGATGATACTTACGCTACGAGTAACGCTGGAACAATGGCAATGACAGGCATCCCTGCTGCGCTTTTGCCAACGGGCCAAAATGTTTGGGTTGCTACACCTGTTCAAGATAACACCGTTTTGCTTGGCATGACTAAAGCTAAAGTCGCCGTAGACGGCATAACGTTTTACAAGACTTTTGATGCGACTGGCCCAGCGTTTACATCATCTGGCACAAAAGGAATTACCGCCTTTACGGTCACATATAGAATTTAACCTAATGTCCAGCGGGATAGCTGGTCTGGAAACAGGAGAAAGAAAATGGCTTTAGAGAAAAACGTAGTGGTCGATAAGATCGAAGTCCTTGAAAGCGGCGCGGTGCAAGTGCGCGTCAAGACCGCTATCCTTGAAGATGACGAACAGATCAGCGGTACTTTCAGCCGCCACGTTGTTGCCCCAGGCGATGACTATAGCGCCGAAGATGCACGCGTGCAGGCTGTTTGCGCCGCGACGCACACTGCCGAAGTGGTAGCTGCGTATGCCGCAGAGCAAGCCAAGAACGCGCCAGCAATCGAAGCGTAAACATACCGCTGACTGCAACGAGTGATTAGGTGATTACTGTGAACCAAGAGAATGTTTTAACCGTCAAAATAGATATGCTTCACAGCGACGTGGTTGATATGAAGACTGCGTTGAGCGAACTATCTAAGGCAATCACCAAGCTGGCGCTCGTTGAAGAACGCCAAGCGCAAACGGCTGACGCAATGGAACGTGCATTTAAGGCTATAGGCAAGATTGAAGATCGCATCTCCGCATTGGAACTTGCGGCGCCTAAAACCAAAGAGACAAACGCTTGGGTTGATAGATTCATCTTAGGTCTCGTGATGGCGGTTATGGGCTTTGTGGGAACTAAATTAGGCTTGCTATGAGAGCGCTGCTTCCTCGCTGGTTTGAAACTGCCAAGAAGTTTGACGGGCTGCGTGAAGTGCAAGGCCCAAAACACAACGGCATTATTCTTGGCTGGCTTGAGAAGCTAAATGCTTGGTGGAAAGATGACGAGACTCCTTGGTGCGGCGTATTTGTGGCGCACTGTATGCAAGAGGCTGGGTTGCCTTTTCCCAAATATTATATGCGTGCAAAGGCATGGGCTGATTATGGCTCATTGCTGCGCCGCGATCGACTAGCGCCTGGGGCAATCTTGGTCTTTGATCGCGCTGGTGGCGGACACGTTGGCTTTTATGTTGGCGAAGATGCTGGGCATTATTTTGTGCTTGGTGGCAATCAGGGTAATGCTGTAAATGTCATGAAGCTAGGCAAGACAAGATTAGTTGCTTCACGATGGCCTAAGGGTGAGCCTGTCATTGGCAAGCCAGTATATATGAATGGTGGAACTGTTTCCACCAATGAAGCGTAAAGGAAACGACATGAAGAAGGAACAATTATTTGGAATCGTTCGTACTGTGGCTGCGGCTGGCTTTGGCTATCTGGCAGGAAAAGGTCTTATCGACGGTGCAACGGTTGACCTATTGGCTGGGGCGGTAGCAACCATCGGCGTTGCAATCTGGTCGTTTGTCAGCAAGCAACCTGTAGAAGCACCTGCTGAATAATGAAGTTTCTGACGCTCTTGCTGGGTGTTTTGGACAAGCTGTTGGGAGCTTGGGCGGAGCATCGTTGGAAGCGGCAAGGGCGTCAGGAAACTGTCAAGGAAATGAACGATGTTATTAATCGGCAAATCGAACTTGGCGAAGCTGCTATTATCATCCCTGATCCTGAGCGCGACGAGCGGCTGCGTAACAGATTTGACAGAAGCCGTTCCAACAAATAGCTACTGCGCTATCGCAAAACCTATCACCTATGACGCAACGCAAGACACGCCCGAAACGGTAGCTGAAGTCGAGCTGCATAATAGTGTTTTCACTTGCCTGTGTGAGGATGATTGTCCGAAAGGCAAGTAAATGGCAATTCCATTAATAATTGACGAAGCGCTGTTCGCATACTGCACACCACGCCAGCGCGAGGTGCTTGAAGCAATTAATCTGCATGGCGGGGCTAAGGCTGCATCATTAGCGATGGGAATAAATGCGGGTGCTGCAAGCGATGCCTATAACGCAGTCAAAAAGAAGGCAGCTCGGCACGGATACGCACCGCAGCACGATTTTACCCGTCCAGTTCCTGAAGGCTATGTAGCCAAGGGCATCAGCACCTACTACAATGCTGAAGGCAAACCATCTGGCCAATGGGTTAAAGCATCTCTTAGCCATGAGGCTCTCGTAGAAGCGATTAGAGAGACTATTGACGGATTTAAGGACGAGATACCGCCTGTGGTATCAATCGTTGCTCCAGCGTCTTCTGAGGAGCATCTGTGCAACCTTTACACCTTTACCGATTACCACCTTGGGATGCTGGCATGGCACAAAGAGGGCGGATCTGATTGGAACATATCAATCGCTGAACAAACCATCATTGCAGCACTAGCAAAGATGATAGACCAAAGCCCTAAAGCGCACACGGCAGTTATTAACATCCAGGGCGACTTCCTGCATACAGATGGCAAGACACCAGTAACGCCGGCGTCAAAGCACGTTCTAGATGCTGACAGCCGATTCCCGAAGATACGCCGTGCCGCGATTCGCATCATTCGATCATTGGTAACAATGTCTTTGCTTCGCCATCAGGAAGTGCATCTGATTATAGCGGAAGGCAACCACGACGAAGAAAGCGCCGGATGGCTGGCTGATTTGTTCTCAGTGCATTACGAAGATGAGCCTCGCGTAACTGTCAATGACAGCGTGCTTCCGTTCTATGTGCTGGAATGGGGTAATACGATGCTAGGCATTCATCATGGCCATAAGGTCAAGAACGAAAGCCTACCGCTGCTGTTTGCGGCACAGTTCCCGCAAGAGTGGGGTAGGACTACCCGCCGCGAGATACACTGCGGACATCGCCACCACAGGGACGAAAAAGAGTATAACGGTGTGACGGTGGTTCAGCATCCCACACTTGCTGCCAGAGATGCTTATGCTGCGCGTGGTGGCTGGATTGCGGATCGTGCGGCTTGGGCCATAACGTACCATAAAAAGTACGGTGCTGTTGGTCGCGTGATGGTTACAACTGAGATGCTAGAGGTAGCTTAATTTTTGTGATAAAAGAGGTTAGCGCCCGTGTTTGTCCGAGCGGGGAACATCGTAAGTCTGGAGTGCTGCAGCACGTTATACAGGCATCGGACTCCATTATTCCCCACCAGTGATACGTCACTGGCCCCCGTCACCTTCGGGTGGCGGGATTACTCTTTAATTTGCGGACAATATCAACCGCCCTTGCGGATGTTATGCTTTTCCACTCGTACCATGCGCCGCAAGAGCACTCATTTTCGTTTCGTGCAGCGCAGTCGCATTTCACAGCGTCAGCCTCTAGCGCCTTGGCAGATTCTTCGACGCCTGAGTTGAATCCCTTTTGCCACTTGGATAGGCGGTCTACGGCGTCATCATAGCCGCAAGTGCAAGTGTATTCCCTGCCAACGCATCCTCGCTTATGGTCTGTCAGTTGCTCTGTCATCGCTCTTGCTCCTTATCTCCAGCCCACGGGCTTCTAGTCCTGCGCGGAGGTTATTGACCTCCTCCTCGTCGCTGCCCCACCCTATATCCTCTAGCACCTGCGCCAGCGGGTCAGGCTTGGGCTTGGGGATGATGAAATCGTCCAACTCACGCATTGGCACTTTGTAATAATCTCTAACCGCCTCCACCGCATCGCTCACCTCTTGCTTAAAGGCTTCGTGCTGTTCGATGGCGCGGCATAGTGCTTCATCTATGATAAGGTCGCGCATGATACGGGGCGTAAGTTCGTCCTCACCCCTCTCGTGTTCAATCTCATTCACAAGTGCCAGTGCTTTTTGTTCAATGTCAGTCATTTGCCCTGCTCCTGCTCCTTAGCCTTACGCTCTGCAAACGTCTTTCCGTCTGCGCCACGAAGCGGCCATGCTGACTCTGAGCTTACACGGTAAGCCTTGCCTAATGGGGCCGATTGTGCTGGCCTAATCATGACCACGCCACGTTTTCTGTGAGCAGCATAAAAACTAGCAAGGTCAGCCATATTAGACCTAGCGATAATTGAACCAATGTAATTTTTTGCATTTCAACTTCCTTATTTGGCGGGGCATGGCCCCTGGTTAGTCCTCATTCTATAAACGCGATAAATAATAAATAAAAGCGTTTTTTTCATTACGCATAAAAAAAGACGGGCCGCACAATGCAAACCCGCCCTTTTCCGTCACAAAAGCAATCTCTGTGGTATCTGTAAAAGCCAGCCATGTTGTTTGGATATGTTAACAAAACGCTCTTTATTTAACGTATGCTGCCCAGCAAGAAGCTGTGCCTTGAGCAACGCTCTACTAGCCTCCGCTGTGCTGTCAGTATATCTCTTACTAATCCATTCCATTTGAACGGATGCCTGGTGCTTCCGCCTGTGTTCAAAGTTAAATCGTGGCGATGGTGTCATGTTCAATCCTAAAATGGTACGGAATCTGAAAGGTCATCATCAAACGTAGTATGCTGGTTCTGGCTCACTGGTGTTGATGCTTCAACTTGAGCGCGTGGCCCTGTGTCGATGCTGCCGACCCGCACGTTAAACTGTGGCTTGCCTTCGTATTCGTCGTGCGTCAGCTCGCCTGTGATAAAGACTTTCGTGCCTTTGGTAAGTCCGCCAGCAAATGCTTCCGCTGCCTTGCCCCACAAGCTGCACCGATACCAAACGCTGCCAGCATCTTTGCCGAATCCGTTTTTCACGCCAACGTTGAAGCTGAGAACTTGGCTGTCGCGCACTGTGCGAAGCTCAGCGTCCTTGCCTACGTTTCCTGATATTGTGATATTCTGCATAATCGTTCCTTTTAAAGACCAAGAGCGGTCATATATGTGTCGAGCAGGATTTCATATTCTTCATATTCTGCCCGTTCGTGTTTTTCCATTTTGCGAAGGCGGATCACAGCGCGAAGGATTTTAACATCGTATCCATGAGACTTTGCCTCGCTGTAAATGTCGCGTATGTTGTCTGAAATGTGCTTCTTTTCTTCCTCTTGGCGCTCAATGCGCTCGATTAGCAAGCGCAGCATATCGTCTGTATTATCACTCATTTTCTTTTCCTTATATAGAAGACATTAGTCCGTAGGTTTTGTCATGATTAATATGATAACCGTATTCGGCCTCAGCCTTAACCCTAACTTTAATTGCTTCTTCCAGCGTATCAAACACACCTAGATGCTTAATTTTGCCGTTTCCGCTTATGTAAGTTCGCCACTTACCATTGGTGCTTTGACAGACACCAGTCCTGCCGCTTTTATTATTCCTGCGGCGCTTTTGATTTAAGGTATTCTCGCGCCTAGTAACCGACCTCAAGTTACAAAGCCTGTTATCCGATCTATCACCATTAATGTGGTCAATGTCGTGCGGAGGCCATTCACCATATTGCATCACCCAAATAATTCTGTGCGCTCGGTGCGTTTGCCTAAAAATCATCCCGCTGACGTAGCCCTGCGGATTAACTCGAAACGCTGGTTTGTTAGCGTAACGTCCATTCCAGCGCTTAAATTCTTGCAAAGTTTTGAAAAAATGCGACTCGCGTTTGCGCCAAAACAACTTACCCGTTTCCGGTTCGTAGCTAAGCAGTTGACGCAATAGTTCTGGAGGGGGTAATGACTTTTTCATTGGCGAGACCTTTCGCTAATCAGGGGCAGGACGTTAGCGCGTCGCTGCCCCACCCTGTTAATGCTTGCCTGTGTGGAAGTCAATCATGCAAATGCGGCTCAGACCACTTTACTTCGTAGCGTGATCCGTATTCATATAGAAACTCTATTAGGTCGTTCATCTGCGCAACTGATAGCTTTGAACTGCGAAAACCGGCTGGAAACGGCTCGCCATTTAATCCGTTAAGAAACTGCACTTCATGGCTACAGGCGTGCATCGCCAACGACTTCCAAACCTCAGGTGAATGCGTTCTTCCCTCTGGCGCTGCTCGACTAATGTCTGACAGCATGGCCCACATTTTTGAGTTCTGATCGTCACTGCGCTTGGCTGCACTGATCTTAACGACCGCATCCTGTGGAGCCTTGTCGATTAACTGGTGAGCCAATCGCCTTTGATATTCACCACGAAGCCAGACAGTCTGCGTCACTTGTCTTGTGCCTCTTTAATCTCACGCGCCTTTGGGCTGGCTTTGCAAAAGGCTTCAATCAAAGCCTCAATGTCAACACCTTTCCAAAACGTCTGCTCACCAACTGTGTGCTGCTGGCTGTGATGTTCACGGCATAATGGGACTACTCGCCAATCATCTGGCTTTTGTCCCATCCCTGCACCGCTGCCATAACGGACATGAGCGCATTCGATAGGCATCTGCTCACATCCATTGATAGAACAATGGAACGATCGAATGAAGCTTAGATGACCCTGTGAGCGCCACCGTGCTGTTCGCTTGGGCTTCTTGGCGATGCGATTAGGCAGCATCTTCAAGTTCCAAGCTATACTCAGCGATGTAGGATGATTCACCCCAGCGATTAACCACCTCAACCTTTTTGGTTTTGATTTTATGCCCAAGCTTTCGCAGATCGTTAATGCGCGATGCCAAGCGATACACGCCAAGCTCTCGCCAAGCCACAAATGGCTGCAATGGCCCAATAGCTAACAGGTGGTCGTATATTCTTTCGTTCTGTGTCATGATTGGTCTCCTAGTTTTGATAACGCTTTTACGTCTTCATCGACTTCTACAAGAAATGCGGCAACCTCTGATTCCAAGATAGCCAGCATATCGTTGTCTCGCTGCACCCTTTGGATGTAAAGCATCAGATGGTCAGGCATTCGTGGATCGAAGCTTACGAAGTCGCACCATTGACGATCAGCGCAAGCCATTTGCCATTGCATCTGAAGCAGATACTTATGGGCAACCTGATTGCTTTTCAGCGTTTCAATATGTGTGGCAGAGTTAGGGCATTTAATCTCTATGCATCCATCATCGCCCACAAGCCCGTCAGGGCTGGCGTGAGAGCCTATAATGGTCGGGTGCTTATATAACCCTACCTCAGTCACATCATGGCCTGTAATGAAGCTGTAGGCGATTCTGGCTTCTTCTTCCTTGTCCACTCCCCATTGCATTGCTGCACTGCGGATAAATCCTTCTTCCTGCTGCCCTGTAAGTCTTTCGACCACAAGGGTTGCGCGAAGGTTGGCGCGTGACGCTCCCCAGCCTGATTTGGTCTTGGCTAGTGCGTCTGCCAGTTGGGAAGCGCCAAGGCTTCCACAACGTGCTGCATACCATTCGCTCGATCGTTGGATAATAGCTGCGTCTGTCATGCGAGTTTCTTTTCTAATGCAGCCTTGACCGCATCGAAGCGGGTTTCCTGCAATTCCTTGAGTGCGTCGATTTTGTAATGCTTGCAGAGCAAAGCCATGTCGGTCTTGGTTTTGTCTACCAATGCTTGCAATTCAGCAAACTGCTTATCGCTAATGAACTTGATGCGTGGCGCTGGTTCGCTCTTGCCTGTGGTAGCATCCAGAGCATCATGCTCGACAATGCAAAGGGCTGCTGTCCATAGGTAGCGGGTTGAGTAAGTCTC
>Ga0247722_10000755_pt1 | contig 18814 bp, 16 predicted proteins | sample MSEWelMarce3H_FC_FD_189094 | JGI IMG/M metagenome (GOLD analysis project Ga0247722, IMG submission 189094) | Subsurface sediment microbial communities from gas well in West Virginia, United States - MSEEL Well Study Marcellus 3H_FC | ecosystem: Environmental > Terrestrial > Deep subsurface >... | reverse complement strand
GGCATAAAGAAATCGGTGGTGGCAACCAGTGCTTGCTCGTCATTCAACCAATAAACAGCGGCATCGTCAGCCGTTTCAGTGCCCACTAAAAGCTTGGGAAACAAGGCTGCAGTCGGTAATTTAGACAGCATTTCTGATAAAACAGCGGGGGCGATTTTGCAACCGCAACCGCCACCGTGAGATAAAGACGTTAATTTTGTGCTCATGACATAATCCTGATAAGAAATTTACAGACCACCGCCGCTCTCTGCCAAATGCAGGCGACTTACTATTTAGATGATTGTTCCACGAACATCGCACCACCGTGAGATAAAGAAGCTCACTATGTGCTCATGACATCATCCTGATTAAATATTTATTGCCCACCATAGCAGCCTGCGTTTGCTTTGACGAGCAGTTCGGCCATGTGAATTTCTCCACGAACAGCCCTCTCCCGTGGGACAATTCAGCCCATCAAGTGCTTATAGTGAAATGAAGTGAAAAATTTGTTAGCGACCTTAGCAGACCTCTCCACCTTTGATGAGGTGATCGATGTACGCACCCCGCTTGAATTTGCCGATGACCATATTCCAAGCGCAATCAACGCGCCCGTGCTCAGTAATGAAGAACGCGTCATCGTCGGCACGCTCTATAAGCAAGACCCCTTTGCCGCCACTAAATTGGGCGCGGGTTTAGTCGCAAAAAACCTAGGCATTCACCTTGCCACCACTTTTAAAGACAAACCAAAAAACTGGAAGCCGTTGATTTACTGCTGGCGTGGCGGTAAGCGCTCTGGATCGATGACCACTTGGTTTAATCTCATTGGCTGGAAAGCGCGGCAATTACGAGGTGGCTACAAGGCTTATCGTGGTGAGATTTTAGTTAAATTAGAAGCCATCCCCGCCGTATCACGCTTTATTGTTTTGGCCGGCCACACTGGCTGCGGCAAAACACGTTTACTCAATGCACTAGAGAATGAAGGGGCGCAAACGCTGGATTTAGAAGGCCTTGCCAAGCATCGTGGCTCGGTACTTGGTGCCAGCCCTGCTAGCCTACAGCCTTCACAAAAAAGCTTTGATAGCCAGCTTATCCACCAGCTCTCTCAATTTGACCCTAGCCGTCCGGTGTTTGTTGAAGCCGAAAGCAAACGCATCGGCTTGGTGCATCTACCCGCCAGCCTGATGCTCGCCATTCGCGCCGCCGATTGCATCTTGGTGCAAGCCAGCTTTGAAGACCGAATCCGCTTTTTATGCGACGACTACAGCAACCTATTTGACGACCCGCTTAACTTTAAAACTAAATTAAGCCGCCTTGTCGAAATGCACGGTAAAGCGGTCTTGGCAGATTGGAATGAGCTGATTGATCAAGGCAAAAAAGCCGAGCTATTTTCTGAACTCATCAGCAAACACTACGATCCCGCCTACAAACGCAGCAGCCAAAACAATTACCTCAGGCTAGCCGCAGCAAGGCCGCTTGTGATTGATCCATCGAGTGATTTAAGCGAATGCGCAAGGCAATTGATTGTGGATTTGGGAGCGTAAAGCGAAAAGGAACTCTGAGAGCTCCTTTTAAGTTATGAAAAACCAGCGGAAAATGATTTTTTTGTAGGTTGGGTTACGCGATATATCGCTGAGTGAGGTAAACCTGACACGCAGACCGCTAACCCAAGCTACGAATTCCTCTTGATTTTATAGAGTTCGCTCTCTTAGAACTCCCAATTCACCCCTACAAAATAAACCGCTGTACCGACTGATGCAAACGGGCAGATAAGTTTTGCAAATCTTGTGCAGAGCGGGCGCTGAGTTGAATTTCACGCGCTTCTACTTCTGCGCTTTGGGCGATTTGCTCCACTGCCTTAGCGATTTCTGTAGTGGCCATGCTCTGCTCACGGATGGCGCTGCTGATGCTATCGACCACACTGCGTACTTGCTCTGCCCCAATACGAATATCTTCGATGGCAGTGCCCGCCTCATTGGCCAGCAGCACGCTGGCATTCGCTTGCTGCACGCCATTTTCCATTTGCACAATGGCTTCGCGGGTGCCTGATTGAATCTGCCCAACCATCGCAGCAATTTCTACCGTTGATTGACTGGTGCGCTCAGCCAATTTACGCACTTCATCGGCCACCACGGCAAAGCCACGGCCCTGCTCGCCTGCCCTTGCCGCTTCAATCGCAGCATTGAGCGCCAGCAAATTCGTTTGATCGGCAATATCTTTAATCGTGCCGACAATCGAGGTAATCTTGTCGGACTGGCGGCCCAACTCCTCAATCCTTACCGCCGATCCTTTCACCAGCTCGGCAATTTTGTGCACCTCGGATGTGGCGCGATGAATCACCACCGCACCTCTGCCCGACCTCTCTCTGGCCGATTCGGCCAAGCCACGGGCATCATTGGTGTTCGCGGTGACATGATCAATCGACACCGACATTTCCTCTACCGATGCCGCCATCGACGACGCCGATTCGCTCTGCTCATTTGAGCGACGAGCCACCTCGGCCGAGCGATCACTCAAGCTGCTCGCCGCCGTACTCATTTGCCCAGCACCGCTAATGACCTCACCAATCATCGCGCGTAAAGTCTGCTGCATATCTCGCAGGCTAGCCATCAAGCTGTCTTTATCACCTGCCTTACAGACCACGTTTTGATCGAGATGGCCACTCGCCACACTTCTGGCTAATTCAACGGCTTCCTGCGGCTCACACCCCAAGAGCTTAAATAAGGAGCGCCCCAGCAGGATCAGCGTGAACGTCACCAGCGCCATCATCAATATGCCTAATGGCAAGAGCACATATAAAACCCTGCGAAACTTTTCATTCACATCATCAATATAAATACCCGTGCCGATCACCCAGCCCCAAGGGGCGAAGCCTTGCACATAAGAAATTTTATCGACTGGCTCGGTGCTGCCAAGCTTACTCCACTGATAGCTGACAAACCCCGCGCCAGCACTTTTAACCACCTGCACCATTTCCACAAACAGCGCTTTGCCATTCGGATCTTTCAGCTGCGATAAATCCTTGCCCTCCAGCTCTGGCTTCATGGAGTGCATCAACATTTTTGGACCAAGATCATTCACCCAGAAATACTCTTTTTTATCATAACGAATTGCTCTTAAAGCCTGTAATGCCGCAGCTTGAGCTGCGGGCGGATCCATTTTTCCATCGCGGCTCAGCTGCTCAAAATGCGCCACCACCGTTTGCGCTGCCTCGGCTAAGTTGCGAACCTTATCTTTTCGGCCACTCAGCATCTCATCCTTAAAATGAAATAACATTAAACTGCCCATCATCATAAACGCCAGCAAGGTAATGCCTGCAACCACAACCAATCGACTACGTAATGTCATTCCAGCTTGCCCCTTCATGGTCTTCTCCAGTGTTTATTATTAAATACTTATTAACTGAATTATGTCCATGTAAGAATTTTACTATATAGCCTTTCGATTATTTGTTGTAAATCCACGACTACGTGCAAGCCCGCACGCAAAGGAGTTCGCCAAAATCATCGACTTTGTTCTGTTAAATCAGTAGCTACTTCTCTAGAAGATCCATACTTGAGGCAGCTAAGGCGAGAAGCTCGACGATGCGAAGTGACTTTAACTGGCTTTCCGACACGATTAACTCCAACGTTTCAAACGCAAGGCCAAGCTCGTTGGCCTTAATAAACATATCGAACTGTGCAAGATCCTTACTAAACTCTCCCTCTGTCATTTGAAAGATCTGAGCCCTAGCATCAAGAAGAAAGTCCTCAGTTCTAGCCCAAGATTGAATAAGTTCCAGCCTTGTCATGTAGTTCCTAATATTCAAAAAAAAATCAGCCTTCTTTTGTTTAACATAAGCCTATTGATAACTAACTCGCAGTCTATGTGTTCAAGCGTGCAAGCCGCCATCCACCACCAAACTATGCCCAACCACATAAGACGATGCGGCAGAGCTTAGCCAAAGAATGGCATTAGCAATTTCTTCCGCTTGGGCGAGCCTGCCTATGGGGATGGCTTGTGCTAGCTGCGCCTGATGCTCAAGCAATTGATCCTCGCTAAGATGCGCCGTGCGGCGCTCGCGGCGTGGTGTTTCAGTCGCCCCAGGGCATACGGCGTTAATCCGCACGCCTCGCCCGATATACTCCTTGGCCGTAGAGCGAGTCAGCCCAATCACCGCGTGCTTTGCTGCGCTATATACCGCAGCAGTCGGCGCGCCAGATAAGCCATTCACCGATGACACATTTACAATCGTGCCGCCCCCCAAGCGAAGCATCGCTTCAATTTGATACTTCATGCAGTTAAAGACGCCTAAAACATCCGTCGATACGGTTTTGCTTGCATCTTCAAAAGACATTTCATGAGTCGGGATAGGGCGCGTATCGCATGCCGCGCTATTAACTGCCGCATCCAACTGACCGAAATGCTCAATCGTAAAGCTGACTAAGGCGGCAACGGACAATGGATCGTTCACATCGCAAGCATGAAAAACGGCATCACCTAAGGCGCGAAGTTGCGACTCAGCCGCCGCCCCTTGCTCAGCATTGCGCGCGGCCACCACCACCTTTGCGCCACTCGCAACAAACGCCTTTGCGGCAGCCAAACCAATTCCCGTGGTTCCACCCGTAATGAGCACCACTTTACCGTGAAGATTTTGCATGAGATCGCACAATGACATTGAGATAGTTAGATTATATAAGCTATAGCTAGGTTACAGATGTTACAAAATAGTATATTTACCAAATAGCACAGCCTTTATTACTATATATTGCTCGTTTAAACGCGCAACAAAGATCTGAATAATATATCGCTATATAGTCCATCAATATGCAATATTCATTACCAACAAAGGCACTTATTCATGCGTAAAAAAATAATAAACTCAATAAAAATCATGACACTACTCGCTTGCATTAGCCCATTAAGCCATGCAGCAGAAAATATAGATCGAAGTTATATTCAAAAAATAGTTAGCACCGCAATCGCCCCTATGCAAAAAGAATTCAATATCCCCGGAATGGCGGTTGCAGTGAGTATTGATGGAAAAAATTATTTTTATAATTACGGAGTAGCATCAAAAGAGGACAAGCAAGCCATTAGCCAAGACACGCTGTTTGAAATAGGCTCAATTAGTAAAACCTTTACCGCCACACTGGCATCAACTGCCCAAATCAATGGCCAGCTTTCTTTTAATGATAGCGTCAGCCAGCATCTGCCTTTTTTACGCGGCAGCGCCTTTGATAAGGTCAGCCTGCTTAATCTAGCCACGCACACTGCCGGAGGCTTGCCACTGCAAGTACCTGACGAGATTAAAAATAACGATCAATTAATGGCCTATTTTAAAAACTGGCAGCCTGAATATGCAGCAGGTACATATCGCGTTTATTCCAACCCAAGCATAGGCCTGCTGGGATTAATTACCGCAAAAAGTATGAATACTTCTTTTGAAGAAGCGATAAAAGAAAATATATTTTCTAAATTAAAAATGACAAACAGCTATATCAATGTACCTGCGGCACAAATGAAAAATTACGCTCAGGGCTACAATAAAAAAGATGAACCCGTCAGAGTCAACCCTGGCGTTTTAGATTCAGAAGCCTATGGGATCAAATCCAGCTCGGCAGATATGTTGAAATTTATTAATGCAAATATGCAGATTGGAAAAATTGATCATAAAGTTCAGCAAGCACTAATGAATACTCACAGCGGCAATTTTAGCTCTGGTGCAATCACGCAAGACTTAATCTGGGAGCAATATGCTTACCCAGTTAAATTAGATACATTATTGGCGGGCAATAGCCAAACTATGTCCTTTCAAGCCAATGCCGCAGCTCCCATTACCCCAGCATTAGCGCCGCAAGATAAGGTATGGATTAATAAAACTGGCGGCACTGGCGGCTTTTCAGCTTATGTGGCTTTTATTCCAGCCAAGAAAATGGGAATTGTGATTCTGGCGAATAAAAGCTATCCGATTCCACCACGGGTGACGGCGGCTTATCAAATATTAAATAAATTGGATCAGCAGGCTAAATCTAAAAACTGATCACAGCATAGAGTTAGGCGTTTTCATGAGGCCTACCGGTCGCAACTCGCAAAAATACACGGGTTGCGACTTCAGTAGGGATAAGGTCGCCATAGCCTTCAGCATAAAAGCTGGAGTGCACTCCAGCGCAAGCGAAAATGAGCAGCCCTATATGTTAGGCAGGAAACCGTGGCCCTTGCAGGGCAAGCGTGCCGCTGCGTCCTTCTAGCTCACCCATTTCTACACTGTGATAAGGCAGGCTGGTGGTATCTAGGGCATTAAATAGCTCTAAGGTCGAGACGAGCTTATAGCCCTGGTCCTGCCAGCCTTGCAGCAGACGCTCAAAAGTAGGCAGTAATTTCATGCCTTCTAGCTCGGCGTGCAGGGTGTAGACGTGGCCAAATTCTGGCTCGGCGGCGGTGAGTTTGAGTAGATGTTCGTGCACATTATCTGGCGTTAGATCGCCCACGCCGATCAGCTCATCCAGCGTCGGCAAGGTGGTTGGCAGCTGCACGCAGCGCACAGGCTCACCTTTCACGACCGGCCAAAATGGATGCGTGCCGCGCGTATCCGATGCATAAGTTAAAGCCATACGCTGCTGGTGGCGATAAGCTTCTGGATTCATTTGCCAGCCTGCTGCGCCGTGGGTTTTAGCGGGCGTGCCAAATACTTCGACAAAGCGATCAGCGGCCAGATCTATCTGCTCGCGCGTCCATGCTGCGGATTCACCCGCCACATAGTCTTGCCATTTAATATGATCCCAAGTGTGAATACCGACTTCAAAACCACCGGCTGCCACGCTGCGTAAGATATCAGCGCAGCGGCGACCAATATCCGGCCCTGGTAAGAGCGTGCCGTAGAGCAGGGTTTGAATGCCGTAGTGCTCTACTACCGAGGTGCGCGATACTTTTTTCATAAAGCCGGGGCGGAACACGCGTTTAATGGCGCGGCCGGTGTGATCTGGCCCTAGGCTAAATAAGAAGGTGGCATCAGCCCCCAAGCGTTGTAGCAATTCAACAAGGCGGGGCACGCCTTCACGGGTGCCGCGATAGGTATCGACATCAATTTTTAAGGCGAGAAGTTTCATTTAGCGATTATTTTTTAATGAGTTTGGAAAGAGGAGGCAGCGGCATGTTGCTGCCTTTTGAACATTTCTTGTTGCATCGCCATAAACTGCTGACGAATTTGGCTGCGCATAGTGTCCAGTGCAAAACTAGCTAGCACATTCGATTCGGGCTGCCATTCTGCGTGATAGCTTATCACGGTCTGACCGGCGCTTACTTTAAGCTGTGCAATACTCATATAGGCATCACGGCCACCCACTGACGTGGCCCTGATCTCGCTATAAGGCTTTAAATCGATATCGCGCATCGATTCGTAATCATAATTAAACAAGCTTAAAGGCACACTAATGACCTGTGCCACACGCAGATGATCGCCATTTTGGCTAAGGATGTGGCTACTTTGTAGCTGCGGCAAAAACTGCGGCATGTGTTCAAAATCCACCATCACCTGCCAAGCCTGCTCTTTACTTACTGCCACGCTGAATTGAGCATCAATTTTTACTAAATCTGCATCTTTATGTGCATCCACCTTTACCTCACTAGCGGCAGAAAAAGCAGAATATAGTAAGGTAATCAAGGAAAATTTCATCGAATCACCTTTAAAATAGACAAGCCTAGCTCGTAAACCGCGCCCTGCTCAATCTGGTGGCAGCGCACCACCTTTACCCGCACGGCCAGCGGCTCTCTTGGCCCAGCACCGTCTAAGGGAGGCATCACAAATAGATCAAATTTTTCATCAGGGCGAGGCACATAGTTGGTCTCTACAGTGAGTCCGGTGACGCTTAAATCGGTGCAATGGCCGTAATACGCAGGCCCAAAATCTAGAGGCCGAATTTTGACTTTGCACTTAACGGGAATGCGCAGAGCATCGCGCTGATTGTGATCACTCATACCGGCTTTCATGCAGAAAATCCTGTTGAATGGCGATCGAAAAAAATTATTTTTCAGCTAAACTACACAGTTAAGCATTTATCATAATTTTAGATCGAGAACACCCCAAAGAGGAAACATCATGTCAGATATTTCTGGAGTAAAATCCTACGTGGTAAGCATGAGCCAAGCTCTGAAACAAACCTCAACGCAAACCACGCAACAATTAGAACAAATTGCCAATAGAGTCACTAAAAAAACTGAAGCCGCCACGGATGTTGGCTTAGCCAGCGTTCAACGCTCCAATTCTATGAACGAAGTGCTCGGCGAGTATCGCAATAAAATTGATACTTTTGCTTAAAAAAGCAGATGGGCTAATGATCGCTAGCCGTGCAATACGAGCCAATCATCGATTAACACGAAACTCTTTAGCATTATAAAAAAGCGCACTCCGATCAACATCGTGTGCGCTTTTTTGACTATCTAAACATCCCTAGTTACACGTAGCACTTCTTCCAGCGTTGTTTCACCCTCTAAAACACGGCGAACACCGTACTGGCGCAGGCTCAACATGCCTTGGCTGCTAGCGTAAAGCTTCATCGCCTGCTCGGTGGCTCGCTCATGCATCATGCTGCGTAGCGTTTCATCTATCACCAGTAATTCATACAGGCCACTGCGGCCACGATAGCCACTTTGCTTACATTCAGAACAGCCCACTGCACGATACACCGGTTTAGCCACGCCTAATTGCTCAGTCATCAGCGCATCAGGTGTTTGTAGCTGACGACAAGCTGGACAAAGGCGACGGGCTAGGCGCTGTGCCAGTACGCCTAATAAAGACGATGCCAGTAAGAATGGCTCGATCCCCATGTCCACCAAACGCGTGACCGCACTGGCTGCGTCATTGGTGTGCAAGGTGGCCAGCACCAAGTGACCGGTTAAAGAGGCTTGCACGGCAATTTGCGCTGTTTCTAAATCACGAATTTCGCCGATCATCACCACGTCTGGGTCTTGGCGCAGGATCGCTCGCAGTGCACGGGAAAAAGTCATATCAATCCGCGTGCTGACTTGAGTTTGCCCTACGCCATCCAGATCGTATTCGATTGGATCTTCAACCGTCATAATATTGCTGGAGCTCGCATCCATGCCGCTCATAGCAGCGTAAAGCGTGGTGGTTTTTCCTGAGCCGGTTGGGCCAGTCACCAAAATAATGCCGTGCGGCTGCGCCAGTAATAATTGTAAAGTGGCCAGCGTATCAGCCGCCATCCCTAGCTTTGCCAAATTCAAGCGCCCTGCCGATTTATCCAAGAGCCGCAACACCACCCTCTCGCCGTGGCCGGTAGGCAGGGTTGAAACCCGCACATCGACAGGCCGACCCGCAATCCTTAGGGTAATCCGTCCATCCTGCGGCAGGCGTTTTTCGGCAATATCGAGGCCCGCCATGACCTTAATCCGCGATACCAACGCCGCGTGCAAGGCGCGTTTAGGCTCGATCACATCGGCTAAGCGGCCATCAATGCGAAAACGCACCACCGAGCGCGTTTCGAATGGCTCGATATGCACATCAGAGGCGTTTTCTCGCAGTGCTTCGGTGAGCAAGGCGTTAATCAGGCGAATAATCGGCGCGTCGTCTTCGGTTTCGAGCAGGTCTTCGATTTCGGGTAATTCTTGGGCGAGGCGCGACAGGTCGAGGTTTTCTTCCAGATCATCCACCACCATCGCCGCGCCGCTGCCTTGACCGAATAATTGGGACAACTGCGATTCAAACTCCGCCGCATCCACCACCGAAATATTCAGCGGCTTAGCAGCTACGCGGCGTAATTCGTTGAGCGCTGAAAAATCACCGCCTTTGCGAAACAACACCGTCACCGAATCGGCCTCATGGTGAGCATCCACCACGCCGCGATCACGGGCAAAATGATACGGAACTAAACGGCTCATGGCTTAACAGCCGGATCGGACGGGGTAAGCGGCGTGGCTTTGCGCGCATCGATCACTTCAGGCAAGACCACAGCAGGCATCTCTGGCAAGAGCGCACTCGATGGGCGCTCGAAGCGACTCTGCTCCGCACGTAAATACTGATAGCGATCAGAAGATAAATTACGCGTTGCATCCGCATCCCTCAGTACCACTGGGCGTAGGAACACCATCAGATTTACTTTCTCTGATTTACGATTTTCGTAGCGGAACAATGCGCCAAGGTAGGGAATATCGCCAAGCAAAGGCACTTGATTGCGCGTAAACGTGACCCTGTCTTCAATTAAGCCGCCAAGCACAATAATCTGGCCATCATCGACCAAGACTTTAGAATCAATCGAGCGTGTTTTAGTCGCCAAGCCCGCACCCTCGGTCAATACCGATTTATCGATGCTGGAGACTTCCTGATACACCGTCAGCGTAATACTGCCGCCTTCTGATACTTGCGGGCGAACGCGCAGCTTAATACCCACATCTTTACGCTCAATCGAAACATAAGGATTGGCATTCGCACCTGATGATGCCTGAGTACCGGTAATGATCGGAATATTTTGCCCGACCATAATCTTGGCTTCTTCATTATCTAAGGTCATTAAATTAGGTGTGGAAAGCACATTGCCATCACCACTATCTTGCAGGGCCGAGGCCAGTACACCCAGTGTAGGCATGCGGCCATTCACTGGATTACCATTTAAAATACCGAGGCTTAAACCACCAGGAATCACCGATGGATCTTTAGTCGCAATTCCTGCAAGCAAGGAGCCTAGGCCATTTAACGACGAAGCACCTACCCCTGAGACATTCTCGTTACCGCCAGCTAGCAACCATTGCACCCCAAAAGCCCCCGCCTTAGAGACGTTTACTTCGGCAATCATCGCTTCTACATAAACCTGAGCGCGGCGTACATCCAGCTTATCGATCACCGAACGCAAGTTGTTATAGATATTATCTGGCGCGGTAATCACCAAGGAGTTGGTCATATTATCGGCTTGAATCATCACGTTCACGCCGCCTACTTGCACATTAGCAGCGGCAGAAGTCGGCGAAGCAGGCGCACTGGCAGGCATCGCCCCCCCCTGAGCTAGCGGACATGCTGCTAGAGGGCGCGGCAGCAGATGGGCCAGAATCTTGGCCGGTCATAATCCCTTTCAGGGTATTAGCCAGCTTGGCCGCTTCGGCATTTTTTAAATACACCACATGGATATTGCCGCCGGACGAGCCTTGGCTATCCATGGTTGCCGCCAGCTTTTTGATTTGCTGAGCATGCAAAATGTTTTCGCTACGCACCATCAAGCTGTTGCTGCGTAAATCCGGCACCACAATACTGCGCTTTACACCTTCCGCCGCTGGCATGCTCTGGTTGACGCCCTGCACCATGATTTCTGGCATTAAACGCGCCAAGTTTTGTGCCACATCCACTGCCGAAGCGTATTTCAGTGAGACTGAAAAAATATCTGAGCTGGCAGGCTGATCAATCCGCTCAATAATCTGATTTAAGCGGCGAATATTATCCGCATAATCTGTAATCACCAGCGTATTGCCCGCCGGATAAGCCGAAATCGTATTATTTGGACTGATCAAAGGGCGCAGAATCGGCACCATTTGCACCGCAGATTCATATCTTAGCGGGTAAACCTGCGTCACCATACTGTCACCAGACAACTTCATGCCGCGATTACCGGTGCTACTGTAATGTTGCTTGGCATCGGCCTCTGGCAGCACCTTCACCACCCCACTTGACTCCACCGCAGTAAAACCTTGCTGGCGCAAAGCCGATAATAAAATCGGAAAAACCATTTCTTTGCTGACTGCTTGGCTAGACACAATATTCAAAGTGCCTTTTACCCGTGGATCAATGACAAAGTTTTTACCTGAAATCAAACCAATCGCTTTAATCGTGGATTCAATATCAGCATTAACAAAATTAAGCGTGACTTTATCATCGGCAGCAATCGTTAACTGGGATGCTAAAAGGCAGGCAAGTAAGAAGGGGCGCAGAATCATGGGTTTAACAACTCAAGGCTGAATAAGATATTGCAAATTGACCGAGCTGCCGTTGCGAAGCACAACGAGCAACACTTGGGGCTGCTGACTAAAAACAGTGTAAATCAGAGAAACATCGGCGACTTGAGCCAAAGCGTGGCCATTAATCGTTTTAATCACATCGCCGTTTTGTAATTGCAACAACCTAGAAAACGGCTGTGCAGCAATATTATCAATTTGGATCCCGCCTTCGCGGTAAGTAGACAGGCCTTTGGCCCAATCCGCCACATTAGCGCCTTGCATCGCTCCCGCTAATTGCCCGCGCGACAGCGTGGCTTGAGCCGCCACAGCCGCAGCAGGCAGATTACTTGTAGAAACGGCAGGGAGTAAAGCAACGCTAGCAAGCACAGGCAAGCTGTTATAACCCTCAAGCATCAAGGTTTGTCGGCGGCCGTTATCATCCAACACCACATGGTCAGCAGCAATTTCAATCAGTTTGATATTACCCTGCAGGGTTTGCCCAACTTGCGCAGCCACGGCGCTGGCCTCTAACCCAGTAAAAATCGCCGCCCCATAGCCTTTTTGCCCTGCAATAACGGCTAAAAGCTGCGCTTGTAGCGTTGAAACGATAGTGGCTTGGCTAGTATCACTGCCAAACCAATCTTGCGCAGCAGAAAAATCCTGCGCACGCTGAGCAGATATTTCCAAAGGAAGAATCAAGCGTAAAGCTCGAGGGCTAGGCTCAAAAACACGCCAAAATAGTCCAGCCAAGAGCCATAACAATACGCAAAGTAAGACTGGCTGTACTTTTGTTATAAGAGTAGTGAGATGAGACAGTCTGAAAGCTTTCACGAAGACAAGGCACTTTGCACAAATGGGAGGCTTATTTATACCTCAAAGCCCCCTAACTGACTACCGCATAGATATTTCAATCAAAAGGTGTTGACACGTTTTTTAGGCCGTGATCTAATGCGCACCTCTTTCGAGACAGGGTAAGTAGCTCAGTAAGCAGGGCCGCTATTCGGTAGCTAAAGATTTGTTGTGAAGCGGGTGATTAGCTCAGTTGGTAGAGCGTCTGCCTTACACGCAGAATGTCGGCGGTTCGACCCCGTCATCACCCACCACTTAGTCGAATAAGTGAGAAGTCAAGATTAGTTATGCAACTGAGGAGTGGTAGTTCAGTTGGTTAGAATACCGGCCTGTCACGCCGGGGGTCGCGGGTTCGAGTCCCGTCCGCTCCGCCAACTCATAACTGGTTTGTTTTAAATGTTTCACCGAAGGGTGATTAGCTCAGTTGCTAGAGTTGTATCCTTGTACGTTTGGTCTCTTGTTAAGCGTACTAAAGTTTTACAGATGGGTGATTAGCTCAGTTGGTAGAGCGTCTGCCTTACACGCAGAATGTCGGCGGTTCGACCCCGTCATCACCCACCACCCCTCCTGCTTTATTTCAATCCTCTGTATCAAAAATCCAAAAAACGTTCTGCAACGTCGACTAAATCCCCATACCACTCATCTATTTGTTGTTGCACAACCACTATTTTTTTGTTTTTTCGGCTTCAGGCATCGCAAAGAAGAGATGCAACCGCTAAACTGGCAGCCTCTTAGCAAGGTGGTCACCATATATGAACTCTCCCCTTGCCATGGCCTCGCGCATATCAACACGCATGATTTCTCTTGCACTTGCTGCAGGCGCAGTGGCTTTGCTCTTATTGATCTTAGCTGAACAGCTAAGCCCAGCCGCCTATCTGCTTAACGCATGGATCGCTGCTTGCGCGGTTGCCCTTGCCTTACGCAAAAGGCATAAAGCCACTCCTAATAATCCAAATACAGAAACCGGCGCGCTAGACGATGTTGCCTATTGTTTGCCCGATCTGATCTGGAAGATTAACTTTGCCAGCCGCAGCGTCTGCCCATTAAATAACGTTTTTGCCGATATTCATCCTTTGGCTACGGAAGAAAACAAAAAAATATCCGTACTCTTTCCGGCACGCATCTCACGTCAGTATCTAGAAGCCCTGATTTCTGTACAAAGCACGCAGTGCACCCAGGCATTTGAATATCAATTAAGTGGCAGCGATCAAGTTAAACGTTATTTTGAAGCACGCTTACTGCCACAATCATCCCGTGAATGCTTGGCGATGATTCGTGACATCACTCATGTCAAAGACACCGAGCAAGCACTACTAAATCAGCAATTGTTTGTGCATCAAATTATTGACTCCAGCCCTAATTTAATTTTTGTGCGAGATAAGCATGGCCGCTTCTTATTAGTAAACCGAGCTACCCAAACACAGTTGGGGCATGAATTATTAGTGCAATCGCATATGGGTTTAGTGGACTCGCCACAGCCATTTACAATGGGCGATAAAGACGTGCTAGAAAATGGCGAAACCATACGCCATCTTGATTCATGGGTTATGCCAGATAATCAATTGCATTGGTTTGATATTACCAAGCTACCTATTGTGCGAGACGAAAACACTTATATTTTATCCATTGCGATGGATATTTCTCACCTAAAAAGCACCGAAGCTGCGATGGAGCATTTCCAACGTTTAGTCCGTGATGTAGCAGATGCCCTACCTGTACGCTTTTTCTTGATCGAAAAAGGCTTAATTACTTTTGCAAACAAGGGTGCAGAAGAATTATTTAATCAAAGCACTCTCACAGGTAAAACACTAGATAGTTTGATTGATGCGAGTGCAGACCCTAGCAGCTACCAAATCATTAATATCGCCAGTAGCTCTAATCAGCTGCTTATCTTTAAATAAGCAGCACTGTCTTACTGACGAATGTTACGCAGCAGCAGTGCCTTCGACACCTGTCGATATGATATAAGTCTCCCCAAACACTAAAGCCTCTAAGCTGCGTACATCAGTTACTGCTCATTTGCAGCATGAAACGTCCCCAATTGGGGCAGAACTCATCATATCCACCGCGCCAGTCACTTCTTATGCCGCCGTTTTACCATGACATTAATTAATTTTAAGCCTATCGGCAAAAACAGCAGGCAGTAGTGCCGCTCTAGCCATGATTCCAGCCTGTATTACTAAAGCACTGGCAATCCCTACTCATAGCTCACAACTGGCACAATTAATGATGTACAACACATCGTTATCTTGATGCAGGAAAATCGCAGCTTTGATCATTATTTTGGCAGCCTGCATGGCGTTCGCGGCTTTGGCGATAAACTAGCGATTCCTATTCAAGGCAATCAATTAGTCTGGAATCAAAAAGATGCCAACGCTAAGATTATTCCGCCCTATCATTTAAACACTCAGCTCACTAGCGCTCAGCGCGTCCCCAGCTCCCCACATACCATGCCCGATGCGCACTCAGCATGGGCGGGTGGAAAAATGAGTGAATGGCCTAAATATAAAACGCAATTTTCAATGGGCTATTACCGCCAATATCAAGGCCGCTATGACTTATGGGTACTAGGGCCAAATGGCTTCCATCGGCATTTTCAGGGACATGCGCATTCAGAATGTAAGGTAGAAACGCATATTCATTACGCAGCGGCAAGCGGTGAAATTTATTTACAATTACATAATACGGGCAAAAAGGAAGCGAGCTTAACGATTCACGCCAATGACTATCGTAACGATGGGCCTTGGCAACTGAAAATTGCGGCTGGTCAAACGGTAGTACATGAATGGAGCTTATTTGAGAGCTATCATTGGTACGACTTTAGCGTAAGCGATAACCATGGTTTTGTACGGCGCTTTACTGGCCGAGTAGAAACTGGCCAAGATTCAATTAGCGACCCAAGTAATGCTGGAACAACGACCAAACCAAGAAAAAAATTCAGTCGCTAATCTTAGGTTGTAAGCACCTTAAAAAACATCGCCCCACCCCCAGTAAAATATCTAGCAGCCTGTCGGACTTAAGACTGATCTACTACGGGAAAGCCGGATTTGGCCATATTTCACGCATTTTCTCGTTGAATAGCCAGCTATTCGCCTCAAAAACCCGCGAAATCTGTCTCAAACCGGTCTTCCCCTCGCTACGATCGCTTAAGTCCGACAGGCTGCTAGGCTAAAGCCTAACAATCCTTTACACACAGCTGATTGATATTGATTTAGCATTAGCCATCTATTTACACAGGGCTTAAGCCATGTCATCACTTCGACGGTTATTTCAATACGCAGGGGTTTATCGCCGTGATGCTTATTTAGCGAGTTTATTCTCGATTATTAATAAGTTTTTTGACATCCTTCCTGAGGTATTGATTGGCGTTGCCGTAGACGTGGTAGTCAACCGCGAGGCCTCTTTTTTAGCCAAACTAGGGGTCAGCGATAGCTTTCACCAATTACTCTACCTTGGTGTCATTACCGCGCTAGTGTGGGGCGGTGAATCTTTATTTGAATATCTATACCAAATCCGTTGGCGCAATCTTGCCCAAAATTTACAGCATGACCTACGTTTAGACGCCTATCGCCATGTGCAAAAGCTGCCATTGTCTTACTTTGAAAACAAAAGTACTGGCAAGCTGATGGCGATTTTAAATGACGATATCAATCAAATGGAGCGCTTTTTAAATGGCGGGGCGAATAGCATTATTCAGGTGCTTTGCTCCACGGTGATGGTAAGTGCGGTGTTTTTTTATATTGCGCCGCAGCTCGCCCTCATCGCCCTTGCCCCTGTGCCACTGATTTTACTTGGCACATTTTGGTTCCAACACCGCATTGCCCCCCGCTACGCCACGGTGCGTGAAGCCGCTGGGGTGATTTCTGGCAGGCTCAATAATAATTTACTTGGCGTTGCCACCATTAAAGCCTTTACTGCCGAAGACTTTGAAGCCCGCCATATCGCAGACGCCAGCCATCATTATCGGCAAAGCAACCGCAGCGCCATTCAACTCTCTGCGGCGATTATTCCCATAATCCGCATGGCGATTTTATCCGGCTTTGTGGTCACGCTGGTTTACGGTGGTTATTTAGCACTGAACGGCAAAATTGGCGTAGGTAGCTATTCAGTATTGGTGTTTCTGACCCAGCGCCTGCTCTGGCCACTGACTGGCCTTGCGGATATCGCCGATCTTTATCAACGCTCCATGACCGCCATTGAGCGGGTATTGGATCTGCTCGATACCCCTATACATATCCATTATGAAGGCCAGCCATTAGGACAGATCAAGGGCGCGCTCAGCTTTGAACACGTCAGCTTTAGCTATGGCGAGCAGCCCATTCTAAAAGATATCTCCCTGCATATTGCCGCTGGGCAAACCGTGGCTTTTGTTGGCGCAACAGGCTCGGGCAAGAGCACACTACTCAAGCTATTACTGCGCTTTTATGAAAGCCAGCAAGGCAGTATTAAGATTGATGGCATTGAAAGCAAAGCTATCGCCCTACTGGATTTACGCCGCGCTATTGGCTATGTAGGTCAAGATGTGTTTTTAAGCGATGCCAGCATTGCTCAAAACATTGCCTACGGCCAGCAAGCGGCGGATATCACCGCCGTGATGGCTGCAGCGCGTGCCGCCGAAGCACATGAATTTATCGAGCGTTTACCCCAAGGCTACGACACGCAAATTGGCGAGCGCGGGCAAAAATTATCGGGTGGGCAACGCCAACGCCTCGCTTTGGCACGCGCCATTTACAAAAATCCTAAGATTTTAGTACTGGATGAAGCCACCAGCGCGGTTGATAACGAAACTGAAGCCGCCATTCAAAAATCCTTAGATCAAATCGCCAAAGGCCGCACCACCTTAGTCGTCGCCCACCGCCTATCTACCGTGCGCAATGCCCATTGTATTTATGTAATGGAGCAAGGCGAAATTGTTGAAGCAGGCACGCACGAGGGATTGCTGGCGCAAGAAGGCAATTACGCCGCGCTATGGCGCTTGCAAACAGGACTAAGGGAAAATAACGTAGAGTTGGTTTAACCCATCCAATGGACGATATGGCAACGTAAACGCTGCGTTGAGGGGCTTTCACCCACGCTGGTGAAAGCTGCATTTAATAGCCAAGGTGGAGAGGTGGGGCTTAATGCAGTACCCTTTCCCACTATTTAAGCGAGCTAGCAGCCTGCTTTGATACCTCGATCACTGAAGATAACAAAAATAAACCCGGATTAGGTCTCTTACTCAGCGAAGCGCCCATACGGGCGTTGTCTGCCTTGAATAAGGCATGCAGCATGTGTGGACTAAGAGCTCCCAAATTTAAAACCGCTCAGCCCGTCCGAATTAATGCCATACGAATTACTAAATTAAGGTGACCTAAGTAAGAGGCATAATCAAGATATTCATTTTATTGATTAAGCCCTCTGCCCCATTAAGCAAAGGCTCTTGTTCAGCAAAAGCCAGTAAATGCTCTAATAATTCACGTACTCTGGCAGGCAGATAACGTTGTTGTGGCCACACCGCATACACAGCACGGGAATCGGCCTGCCATTCAGGCAACACTTCCTTCAAAGCGCCGCTCGCCAGCTCCTCGCTGCACAAGGTGATCGGGCAGGAAAATCCCCACGCCCTCTTTAGCCATATGCACCGCCAAGGCCATCTCGTTTACCCAGAAGCATTGCAATGTGCCGTATCACTCAGCCAAATCGCCAACACCCATGCGCCCAATGCTGATTTTTAAATGTTAAAAAAATATTTTAATGGGCAAGAGATATCAGATTTAACCTTTGCTATTGCCAATATGAATGCCCTGAATAGGGTTGCGACTGCAATGCGGCAATAAGCAGCGTTTGCAAAAAACCTAAAGCCCCTATGGACACACGGGGCGAGAAGATAAAACTAGCCTAACCTATATAGCTACCCATAATGTGAATACCTATGGCAATTTGGGCAGAGCGCAATTGCATTTAAAACGAGCCTGTAACTAAAATTGTGTAAATGCCTTTGGCCGATTAACCTCTTCCCGAGGATATTTCATGTCAGGCATCACAATGGACCGTCAAAAATTACAGGCTCTGGCCGCCGAACTCGCTAAAGACA